>Ga0213826_1000085_pt1 | contig 135166 bp, 94 predicted proteins | sample MC6MC0899MG_FD_180668 | JGI IMG/M metagenome (GOLD analysis project Ga0213826, IMG submission 180668) | Enriched soil aggregate microbial communities from Iowa State University, Ames, United States - MC6-MC0899-MG | ecosystem: Environmental > Terrestrial > Soil > Unclassified | place: USA: Iowa... | reverse complement strand
ACCGACAGCGATCTGCATGAGTTCGATCCGGCGCGCTGCGCCCGCGATGGCATCGCCCTGGTGCCGGACATCATTCCCGATGGCTTCTACGTGATCGGCAACAGCGAAGATCCGCAGCCGGCGTTCCAGCAGGCGTTGATCGCCGCGGTGGAGAAGATCACGCACATCGCCCCTGCCGACGCCAATGGCGAGCTGATCGGCATGCCGCTGCAGTCACCGGGCGTGGTCTGGGGCGAATCGCGTTCGATCGGCGCCTGCGCCGGGTTCACCGACGCGCTGTACGCCACCACCACCGAGGTGTACCCGGACAGCCCGCGGACCTCGCCGCAGGAATGCAACGATGCGCAGGTCGCGGCGGTATGCGCTGGCCTGGACTTCGCCCTGGCCCATCCGCGCGCCTGATCGCCCCCCCGTTCCCGCCCCCCCCGGCGCGCTGGTGCCAAGGCGCCCGTGCGCTATCATCGGCCATCAGGGACGGGGGCGTCTGGCCGGAGAGGCTGGCGTCTTGGGAGCGGGGATGATGAGTGGCGATGTGACGCAGTGGCTGCACCGGTGGCGGCGCGGGGATCCGCAGGCGCAGGCGCATCTGTTCGATCTGATCTATCCCGCGCTGCGCGAGATGGCAGCAGCCCGTATCGGCCAGCACCATGCCGACGTGACCCTGCGGCCGACCGCGTTGATGCATGAAGCGCTGTTGCGGGTGATGGGCTCGGACGTGGAGTTCGTGGATCGCGCGCACTTCCTCGCGCTGGCGGCCTTGAAGATGCGCGCGGTGCTGGTGGATTTTGCGCGCAGTGGCGCGGCAGCCAAGCGCGGGGCAGGGGCGTGGAACCTGACCTTGTCGCATGCTGATCAGGACGTGCCCTATGCGCCGACCTGCGACTACGAGGTCCTGGCGCTGCACCAGGCGTTGAACCAGCTCGCCGGGCACGATGAGCGCGCCGCACGTGCGGTGGAATACATGTATTTCGGCGGGATGGACCGCCAGGAAATCGCGGTCGTGCTGGAGGTGTCGGTGCCGACGGTCGACCGCGATCTGCGCTTTGCGAAGGCTTGGCTCAATCAGCGCCTGGCCTGATCGGGGGCGTTATCGTGACAGGGGGATGGGGCAATGACCGATGACCGCTGGCAGCAGCTGCGCACGATGTTCGATGCGGCGTGCGAACTGCCGCCGACCGCGTGGCGCACCGAGCTGGGGCGGATGACCAACGATCCGGCCCTGCTGGATGAGGTGATCGAGCTGCTGGAAGCGCAGACCATGGCGCTGGACAGCGCGCAGCGCCCCCTGCGCGAGTTGATTGTCCAGCTTGCCGAGCCGGATGTGCAGGTGGGTGAACGGATCGGTCCGTGGCGGCTCACCCGGCGCGTGGCCAGTGGCGGCATGGGAGCGGTGTTCCTCGCCGAGCGCGCCGATGAGACCTACCAGCAACGGGTGGCGATCAAGTTGCTTCGCGGCGTGGCGACGACCGAGATCAGCCAGCGCCTGGCCGCCGAGCGGCAGATGCTGGCCGGGCTGGAGCACCCCAACATCGCCCGGTTGTACGACGGTGGCAGCACCCCTTCCGGCCAACCCTATCTGGTGATGGAGTACGTGGACGGCGAGCCACTGGACCGCGCCTGCTGTGACCGTCCGCTCGATCTTTCCCAGCGCCTGCAGCTGTTCGTTCGGATCTGCCGTACGGTGCAGGCCGCGCACGCACGCCTGGTCGTGCACTGCGATCTCAAGCCCAGCAATATCCTGGTGCGCGCGGACAACGAGCCGGTGCTGCTGGATTTCGGCATCGCACGCTGGCTGGACAGCGCAGCCGAGTCCCGCGCCGACCGTTTCTACACGCCGGTCTACGCCAGCCCTGAACTGATTGCGGGCGAGCCGGTGGGTGTCACCACCGACGTGTACAGCCTCGGTGTGATCCTGGTCGAGATGCTGGCCGATCGCCGGCTTGGCCATGATGGGCAGCCGGCGGGTGCCGCGGTTCCGTTGCCCAGCCGCTGGGCGCGGCCATCGTGCGCGTGGCGAAAGCACCTGGAGGGGGACCTCGATGCGATCGCGGCCAAGGCCAGCGCACGTGACCCGGCCCAGCGCTATGGCTCGGTGGAGGCGCTGGCGGATGACATCGAGCGCTGGCGGACGCATCACCCGGTGCGTGCGCGAGGCGGGCGAGCCGGCTACCGCACGCACCGGTGGCTGCGTCGGCACTGGCAGGCGGCCGGCGTGGCCGTCGCGGTGACGGCCATGGCGGGCGGCTTCGTCTGGCGATTGAGCGAATCCAGTGCGCGCGCTCAGGAAGAAGCGGCGATCGCCGAGCAGGTCAGCGAGTTCCTGGTCGCCGCCTTCGATGCCGCCGATCCGCGCGAGCGCGGTGCACGCGGCACCGAAGATGTCAGTGCACGCGCAGTGCTCGATGCCAGCGCGGCGCAGGTCGATGCGGAGCTGGCCGATTCGCCGGCGTTGCGGGCGCGCCTGCAGAGCGTGCTGGGGCGCGCGTACCAGAACATCGGCCTGCCCAAGCAGGCCGAGACGCTGCTGCGCAGCGCGGCTGAAGGCCTGGCATCGCCGTCGGTCGATCGCGCGCGCCTGGCCGCGCAGACCTACAGCGATCTGTCGGTGGAGATGAGCAACGGCAAGCGGGGCGAAGAAGGCCTGAAGTACGCCGAACGTGCGCTGCAGCTGCTTGATCGCGAAGACGATGCACGCACGCGCGCACATGTGCTGAACTCGCTGGGCCTGGCCTACAGCCAGCTGGAGCGCTATCCCGAGAGCGAGGCGGCGTTCCAGCAGTCGCTGGCAATGCGCAGCACCGTCCGCGAGCCGGGCACGGAAGGCGGCACCGCCACGGTGATGCAGAACATGGGGCTGATGTACCGCAACCGCGGTGAGCTGGACAAGTCCGAGCAGCTGCTGCGCGACTCGCTGGAGATCAAACGGCGCCGCAGTGAGACCAGTGCCGATTACCAGCACGGACTGCACGCACTGGCCATGACCCTGCAGGAAGGCGGCAAGCCGAACGAGGCTGCACCGCTGCTGCTGCAGTCGCGCGATCTCAGCCTGCAGCTGTATGGACAGGACAGTTCCCGCACGGCCCTGGCGTACTGCGAGTTGGCCTTGCTGCACATGGATCTCGGTCGTTACACGGAGAGTGCGGAGGGCTTTGATACCTGTCTGCGCATCAGTGCGCTCACCAGTGGCGAAGACAGCATCGACCACGCGATCAACCTCAACAACTACGCCAACCTGGAAGAAGCCCGCGGCGATATGGGCAAGGCGGAGCAGCTGTACCGGCGCTCGCTGGCGATCCGCCGCCAGGTCCTGGGGCCGGACAAGCCTTCCAGCCTGCGGGCAGAGATGAACCTGGCGCGGCTGCTGATGCGCAGCGGTCGTGCCGACCAGGCCGGCCCGCTGATCCAGCGCGTGTTGCCGATCTGGCAGCGGATCAGCCCGGCCGACGCGCCGGATCTGCGCATTTCGCACCTGGGCGAGATCGAGTGGATGATCCACCGCGGGCAATCGGCGCAGGCAGAGCAGGCGCTGCTGGCGATGGCGCCGATCGTACCGTCGATGTCGCCGCCGTTGCAGCTGCGCTACCAGCAGATGCAGGCCGAAGCGGCGCTGCGTGCCGGGCAGGCCGCCTTGGCGGCGACCCGCTGGCGCGCGGTGCTGGAGGGCAATGTTGCGTTGTTCGGGGCAGAAGCGCCGTCCGTGGCACGCTACCGCGTACCGCTGGCCGAGGCGCTGCAGGCCAACGGCGAGCGGGAGGCTGCGCGCCGGCAGATCGCGCAGGCCAAGCCACTGCTGGAGGCAGAGCTGGTGCCCGGCGCACCCTATCTGCAGCGACTGCATGCGCTGGAGGAGCGCCTCAAGGGTTAGGCGACGCCCCGCATCAGCTTTTCAGCCACCCCTGGCAGCCTGCACTGCCGTCGTCCGAGGTGGCCGCCTTTGCGCACGTTGCGGTCATCCGCGCCTGCAGCCGGGTGAGGCTCTCCGCGCCGTGATGCTCGCGGCTCCACGCCTGCAATGCGGTACCGAGCCGTTCGAAGCGCTGGCGGGTGCGCTGGTGGTAGCCGGCCGGCTGCACGGCGAGATCGGCGATCACCTCGCCCGTGGCGGTCTCGATCGCCGCCGCATCATCCGGGCTCAGGCGCAGCAGGCCCTCCACGTACAGCACGCCCCACTGCACGCGGGTGGCCGGCCCCTGTGCGCCCTGGTAGGCCTTGTGCAGCCAGGCGATGGCCGAGGCCTTGTCGCCGCGTTCTTCGGCAAGGTCGGCCAATTCAGGCATGTAGTAGTACGGCGTCTCACTCCGATCAAGCTCGGCTAGCAGCAGTTTCTCTGCCGCAGCGTCGTCGTCGATCTGGCGCAGCACGTACACCGCGGTGCTGATCGTCGCTTGGCGCTCGTGCAGCGTGGTCGCGGCCGCATCGGCGGCGGCGACGCGTTGCGCCGCCCTTGTCTTCAGCGCGGCCGGAATGGGCTGGTCGGGGTGCTGCTCGCGCTGCAGGGCGAGTTCGGTGATCACCGTGCCCAGCCGCGCATCGGCCTTGTCGCCGAGTGCGTGGTCGGCGGCATCCAGCGCCTTGAGCAGCTGCACTCCCAGCTGCTGCGCCTGTTCCGGCGTGGCACTGGCCAGCGCCACCAGGGCAGGGCCTTGGTAGCCCAGCAGGTCACGATTGGCCCGGACCTCCGCGGGTGCTGCAAGAACGGCATCGAGCAGGGTGCGGGTGCGGGTGCGTTGCGCCGGTGTGGGTGTCTTGTCCGGCTTGCCGGCGCCGAGCGCCAGTAACGCGAACCGCCGCTGCAGCGCAGGCTCGGGCGCCGCCGTGGCCAGTTGCTGCAGCAATGACGCTGCATCACGTTCACCGGCGAGGCGATTGGCATCCACTTCCCAGCCGTAATCGCCGAGCACGCGCCAGTCGTCGGCGCTGACATCCCCGGGTGTGCTCAGGGCGTGCTGCAGCACCTCGCTGACGGCCGTGCGGCGGCCGGCGGCCAGGGTAAGTGCGCGGGTCAGCGCTTCACTGTCGTTGCCACCGGCCAGGCGGGTGAGCTCGTTGCGCTCGGGGTCGAGCACGATCAGCGTCGGGTAGCCGCGCACGCCGAAGCGCTCGCCCCAGGCCTGCGCGCCTTCTTCGTCGCCATCCAGATAGACGGGCACGTACTGCCGGGTCAGCGCGATGAAGGCCGGATCCTTGAACAGCGTGGCCTTGAGCTGGTTGCAGGGCGGGCACCACACCGCGCCCCAGTACAGCAGCACCGGTTTGCCGCTGTCGCGCGCCTCGGCGAAGGCGTCGTCCACGTCGCCGTGGCGCCAGGCAATTTCCGCAGGCGCCTGCCCGGTCGCAGCAGGCGTGGCGGTGGCAGCGGGGGAGGGGGCCGGGGTGCAGGCAGGTAGCAGGGTGACCACACCCAGCAGACCAAGGGACAGAGCAAGGCGCATTGAGGAATCCAGAAGGGGAGGCAGGGCAGGAGGCGTGCCTGATTGTAGGAAGCGTGGGCAGCTCCGGCCGCATCCCCTTGATTCGGATTGCTCATGACGGCAGGCCTTGCCGTGATAAGGCGCGTGCAGCCAGCCTGCGCGCTTCGCCTGCGTAGCGTTGCCATGCCGCTCGCGCGGTGACGAATGTCATGGTTTGGTCGCACGCGATATCGCCATCGGCGAACACGACATAACGCCTGCGCATTTCTGCATTGGGGCAGGAGCGGGATTAATGAAATCGTTTCCCCCACTACCGATTGCCCCACGATGACAATAGCTCGTTCTTCCCTGCGCCCGCACCTGCTGGCAGTGGCGGTGTTGCTCGCCACCGCATCTCCCTTGGTACATGCACAGTCCACCACCGGCGCGATCGCCGGTCAGGCGCCTCCATCGGCGCAGCGCATGTTCGTTCGCAGCGACACCGGTCTTACCCGTGAAGTGACGGTGGACGCGCGCGGTCGTTACACCATCCCCCAGCTGCCGCTTGGTCGTTACTCGGTGGAGGCGCGTGATGCCGACGGCAACGTGCTGCAGACCCGGCAGAACGTCGCGCTCACCGTCGGCACCAGCACCGAGGTCTCCTTCGCCGAGGTCACCCGGCTGGATGGCGTCCAGGTCAGCGCCGACCGCGCCGCGGCGGCCATCGATGTCAGCAGCGTGGATTCGCGCACCGTGATCACGGCCGAGCAGCTGCAACGGCTGCCGCTGGGCCGCTCGGCCGAGGCCATTGCCCAGCTCGCGCCCGGCGTGATCGGCAACAGCGGCAACGGCACGTATGCCGGCCCGACCGGCGCCCAGCTGGTGAGCTTCGGCGGTTCGTCTGCCGCAGAGAACGCGTACTACATCAACGGCTTCAACAGCACCGACCCACTGCGCGGCCTGGGCGGCCTGACATTGCCCTACGGCAGCATCGACCAGCAGGAAATCTATACCGGCGGCTACAGCGCCAAGTACGGCCGCTCCGATGGCGGCGTGATCAATGCGGTCGGCAAGCGCGGCACCAACGCGTGGCACTTCGGTGGCCAGGCGACCTGGGAACCGGCGTCAGCGCGTTCGGACAAAGATGACGTGCGGTATCCGGGTGACGGTGCGCTGTATGCGCCGGAGAGCAAGGACCGCGAGTGGGTCAGCACGCAGAGCATCTACGCTGGGGGCCCGCTGATCGAAGACCGGCTGTTCTTCTTTGGCTCCTACGAGCTGGAGCGCCGCGAGGGCACCGACGTCAAGAATGTCGAGTCCACCAATGCGTATTCCAATTACGAGTACGAGCGCCCGCGCTGGTACGCCAAGGTGGATTGGAACATCACCGACAACCACCTGCTCGAAGTGACCGGCGCCTCCAGTCGCAACGTCTTCCGGGGCGACATCTTCGCCTACGACTACGACACGCTCACCCGTGGCGCCCAGCGCGGCAAGGAAGACACCACCAAGACCGGTGGCGACCTGTGGACGGCCAAGTACACCGGGTACCTCACCGATCGGCTCACTGTCAGCGCGCAGTACGGCGAAATGCGCACGGATGACTACATCGGCAACCCGGCCTACGACGGCAGCCTGACGTACCTCAACAGCCCCACGCTGCAGAACCCGGCCCTGACCGGTGGTGTGCCGATCACCAATGCGCAGACCACCTCGCTGCTGGTCAACCCGGACCGGGGCAACCGCAGCAACAACCTGCGGCTGGATGCCAACTACGTGTGGGGCGACCACAGCATCACCGTCGGCATCGACAACCAGAACGCTCGTGCCTTGAACCGTGGCTCGGTCGCCTCGGCCGATGGCTACTACTGGATCTACGGGCAGTCCAACCCGAACGTGCCGATCAACACCGGCCTGGGCGTGCCGGCCACCGGCGGCATCCGCAATGGCGAAGACGGCTACTACGTGCGGCAGTACATCTACAGTGCGCTGGCCTCGGTGCGTGCGTCGCAGCGGGCGCAGTACATCGAAGACAACTGGCAGGTGACCGATCGCCTGCTGCTCAACCTCGGCCTGCGCCTGGATCAGTTCACCAACTTCAACCGCGATGGCGATGCCTACATCAAGCAGACCAGCGGTCAGTGGGCGCCACGTCTTGGCTTCAGTTGGGACGTCGATGGCGATGGGCGGTTCAAGGTGTTCGGCAACGTGGGGCGCTACTACCTCGCACTGCCGCTGAACCCGGCCTTCAATGCGGCGGGTGCGACGCTTGCCACCTCGACGTACTACACCTACGGCGGCATCGACAGCAACGGCTACCCGACCGACCTCACCCAGTTCTCCGGCGCGGTGTCGGCCAACAACAACTACGGCCTGCTGCCGGATGCGAAGACGGTGGCCACCTCCGGCATCGAGCCGTCCTACCAGGACGAGTTCATCCTCGGCTTCAGCAAGGCACTGGGCCAGAACTGGGTGTACGGGGCCAAGGCGACCTACCGCGTGCTGCGCAGCGGCGTGGACGACTACTGCGATATCGATGCGGTGCTCGGCAAGGCCAGCAGCCTGGGCTACAACGTGACCAAGGACAGCAACCCGGTCAGCTGCTGGCTGATCAACCCCGGGCGCGCCAACACCTTCAATCTGGTCGACACCGGCGGCAATTACGTGACCGTCCCGCTGAGCAACTCGGAAATGGGCTTCCCGCAGTTCAAGCGTAACTACTACGCGGTGAACCTCTCGCTGGAGCATCCGTTTGATGGCCGCTGGTATGCCCGCGGCGACTACACCTGGTCGCGCAGCTACGGCACCACCGAAGGGCAGCTGCTCTCCGGCATCGGCCAGACCGCCGTATCCACTACCCAGGCGTGGGATTACGCCCAGCTGATGGAGCACACCAACGGACCGCAGAGCAACGATCACACCCATCAGTTCAAGCTGCACGGCTATTACCAGCTGGCGCCGGAGTGGCTGCTCTCGGCCAATCTCAAGGTGCTCTCCGGCTCGCCGTTCAGTGCGCTGGGCTCGTATGGGCCGGACTTCGAAGACCCTTCCGGCTATGGCATCGCGTATCACTTCTACAATGGGCAGCCGGCGCCTCCGGGCAGCCAGGGGCGCCTGCCGTGGCTGAAGCAGCTGGACCTGGGGGTGTCCTACCGCCCCGCGGTGGCCGAGGGGCGGCTGGGCTTCAATCTGGACGTCTTCAACGTGTTCAACAGTCAGGTGGCGCTGTGGAAGTCGCCGTACTCCGAGCTGGATCCGGGCCAGCCCGATCCGCTGTATGGCGCAGCGACCATCCGGCAGGCGCCGCGATCGCTGCGGGTCAGCGTGAGCTATGACTACTGAGCGGTGCCTCGCGAGCGGTGGTATGGCATGACGTTCACGGATCGCGAGGCAGTCTGGGGCCATTGTCAGGGGAGCCCCTTATGCAAAAGCAGATCCGGAACAACGCAGGGTGGATGGCGGTCGGTTTGACGGCCCTGCTGTGTGCCTGTTCGCCGCAGGGCGAAGGCGGTGCCACAGCCGTGGTGCAGCCCAGCGGTGCGGACCCGGGGGCGGCGAAGGCCGCTGATCCGGGTCCCGCCGCGGCCACGGCCGGGCGCCCGTCACCGGTGTATCAGGACGCGGCGCCCGGCATAGCGGTTGGCCCGGTCGTCGGTACCCGGGTCGCCCGCGATTTCCAGCGCGATTACCTGGCGTCCCCGACCTGGAAGCTGTTCGCGCCGCCGGACAGCGTGGGCATGCCCTTGGTGGCGCTGGTGCTGGAAGGCTCGGATCGGGTCACTGCCGGGGAGTTGCGGATCGGACGCAGCGACAACGCCGCATCGGTCCGCACCTGCCTGGATACGCCAGCAGAAGCGAGCGGTCCTGCCGCCTCGGCACCGGTGGATATCGGCGGCGTCCCGTTCACGCACTTCACCGTGGGCGATGCGGCGATGAGCCACTACGTGTCGGCCGAGAGCTATCGTGCGGTTCACCACGGCAGCTGCTATGCGATCGACCTGGTCGTGGCTGGCACGCGCCCGGAGGTCTACGATCCGCCACGCACGCCGCCGTTTACGCAGCAGGAGGCCGCGACACGGCTGGCCGACGCACTCACGGCGGTGCACTGGGTGCCGTGAAGGCGGTCACCCGCGTTGCTCAGGGAAGGCGAGCATGACCTTGGCGCCGCCCAGTGGCGACGTGCCGATGGACAGCGTGGCGCCGTGCCTGCCGGCGATCTCGGCGACGATCGCCAGGCCCAGCCCGCAACCATCGCCGCTGGCGTCCCCCCGCCAGAAGCGTTCGGTGACGCGGCCGCGCAGCGTGGGATCGATGCCGGGGCCGTTGTCATTGACGTTGATACGGATCTCGCCCTGGATCGTTTCCACGCTCACCGTGATCACGCCTTCAAGCGCGCCGTAACGCATCGCGTTGTCGACCAGGTTGCTGATCGCTTCGCGCAACAACTGCGGTTCTCCGATCAGCATCACACCGGCATCCGGCCCTTCGTACCCCAGGTCGACGCCTGCGATCACGGCGCCATCCATGAGGCGCTCCAGTGCTTCGCGCGCCAGCTCGGCAATGTCCACCGGCCGCATCGCCAGCATCGCGCCGGCGCTGTCTTCGGAACGGCTCAAGATGAGCAGTTGATGGGTGAGGTGGCGCAGGCGCGTCAGCCCCCGCAGCAGGCCTGCCAGTGCGTCCCGCTGTGCGGCCGGATCCTGTTCGCGCAGCGCGCTCTCCAGCTCGATCTGCAGCCCGGCCAGCGGTGTGCGCAACTGGTGTGCCGCGTTGCTGATGAAGCGCTGCTGGGCATCCTGCATCGCCGAAAGCCGGCTCACGAGCTGGTTGAAGGCATCCACGGCGGGCCACAGCTCGCGCGGCGCGGCGTCCTGTGGGTCCAGCGGCATCAACGCATCAAGCGGAGCACTGGCCAGCCGCCGTGCGGCACCGTTGGTATGCCGCGCTGCGGCGCCGGTACCTGACCAGGCCAGCCACGCGGCAAGCAGCAGGATCGTGCCCTGCAGCGGAATGCTCGCCAGCAGCAGGCGATGCTCCAATCGAAGGCGTTTGGTACGGGTCTCGGCCACGCGGATCACAATCGGGGTGGCCGAACCCGGCGGAGTCATCGCGACCTGCACGACGCGCACGTCGCGGCCATCGATCAGCGCGTCATAGTAGCTGCGCGCCGGGCTGTCATCGGCGTCCTCGGCCAGCGCGGCGGTGGCCCTCGGCAGCGCGCCGGTACCGTAGAGTCGCGTGCCATCGGCGCGGGTCACGTCGCCATATATCCGATCCACCGTGTCCCAGGTGAACATGCGCGAGACGGCGGGGGAAATCTCCATGTGGACGGTCTCGCCGCGCACCTCGATCAACTGTGCCAGCGACATCGCCGAATCCAGCAGCCAGCGGTCGTACACCTGTTCGGCGTAGTGCCGCGCCAACACGAACGAGCCGACCGCACTGGCCAGCAGCAGCACCAGCAGTGGCAGCCACAGGCGCCGCAGCAGGACGCCGCGCAGGCTGTACGGCGCCTCAGCCATCACTGGCCTCCAGGCGGTAGCCAAGACCACGGAGCATACGGATGCCGACTTTGGCATCGGCCAGTTGCAGCTTGCGGCGCAGGCGGCTGATGTGGACTTCGATCACCGACAGGCTGGCCTCGTGATCCCAGCTGTAGACCGCATCGAACAGGCGCTGCTTGGCCACGATGCGCCCCGGCTGCTGCAGCAGGATCTCCATCAGGGCCAGCTCGCGTGCAGTAAGTTCCAGCGGTTGATCGCCAACACGCAGTTCGCGGGTGCCGGTATCCAGGCGCAGGGCGCCCAGCTGGCGCAGGGCAGGGGCCGTGGACTGGCGACGGGCGAGCGCACGCAGGCGCGCTTCGAGTTCGCCGAGGGCGAAGGGCTTGGCGAGGTAGTCATCGCCGCCACTATCCAACCCGCGGATACGGTCCTCCACGCCATCGCGTGCGGTGAGAATCAGTACGGGGACGGAAAAGCCCTCCTGCCGTAACCGAGCCAGCAGATCCAATCCATCGATGTCGGGCAAGGAAAGATCCAGCACCACCAGGTCGTAGCTGACGCTGGCCAGCGCCGACGGCGCGGCCAGGCCACGGGCGAGATGATCGCAGGCATGACCGGCGCGGGTGAGTGCGCGCACCAGGCCATCGGCCAGCGCGGCATCGTCTTCAATCAGCAGAATGCGCATTGCAAGGTTGACGCAAGGTTCGGGAAAGTTTGACGAAAGCGCTGCACCTTACCGTGTCGGCAATGAATACCACCACCCGCTGTGCCGCCCTGATGGCCGCACTTCTGATTGCGCCGGGCACCGCTTCGGCACTGACGCTGGCCCAGGCGGAACAGGCCATGGCAGCGCATAACCCGGATCTGCTCGCGGCAGCGATCGCGCTGCGCGGCACGCAGGGCGATGCCGTGAGTGCATCGCGACGCCCCAGCCCGGAGCTGAGCGTGGGCACCTCCAAGATCAGCCGGCAGGAGGGCATCGGCCCGGGCCGATGGAAAGACAAGCGCGTGGATTCCACCCTCGGCCTGGGTTGGACCTGGGAGCGTGGTGGCAAGCGCGGTTGGCGCATGCGTCAGGCCGACGCCTTGGTCGAGGCGGCCAACCTCAGCCTGCTCGACGGGCGACGCCAACAGCAGGTGGCGCTCACCGAGGCGTACTTCGGGTTGAAGGCTGCGCAGGAACTGCAACGCATCGCGGCGGAGGACCGGCGTGCGTCGGCGGAGAGCCTGGCTGCAGCGGACAAGCAGGTGGCGACCGGCGCCCTGGCCCCGATCGAGCGCGCACGGTTGGCGGTGGATGACCTCAAGGTGGCCGATGCCGCCCGTGAGACCGAGCGTGGCCTTCGCGAGGCACGCCATGTGCTTGCGCTGCTGTTGGGCAACGACATCGATGCTGCGCTCAGCGCCGACGATGCGTGGCCGCGCGCGGGCGCGACCGCGACACCCGCACCGACCGCGTTGGAGGAGCGCGTTGATCTGCGTGCCGCCGAGGCGCGGGTGATCGCGGCGGACGCAGCACGTGCACTGGCCCGCAGTGAACGCCGGCGTGATGTGCAGTTCGGCCTCGAAGCCGAGCGCGAGCCAGCCGATATCGGCGGGTGACCTGGGGCGTCTCGATGAGCGTGCCGCTGGGCGGTGCCAAGCGCTGGCGGGGCGAGCAGCAGCGAGCGGAGGCGGACTACGACGCCGCTGTCCTGGAACGGCAGCAGTTGCGGCGCGCAGCGACCGCCGAACTGGATCAGTTGCAGCACGCACTGGCCGCCGCCGCACAGCGCCGCACCGAGTACGAACAGCTGCAGGGACCGGCGGCAAGGCAGAGCCTGGACGGCCTGGAACTGGCCTATCGCCGAGGTGCCGCCACGTTGACGGATCTGCTGGATGCAAGGCGCAGCTGGCGCGAGTTCGAATCCGATCTGATCGATGCGCGGTTGGCGCATGCCTCCGCCCTGGCGCGCTGGAATGCCGCCGTTACTGCTTCCGAAGGACACCCCCGATGATGTATTCCCGCACCGCCGGCTCGGCCCGGCTGCTTTCGTTGCTCGTGGCCGCCTTGCTGGCCGGTGGCTGCGCGCGCGATGCCGGACCTGTGGCCGTGCCGGCCCCGACGGTCGACGGCGCCACCATCCGCTTCGCTGCCGACAGCCCGCAACTGAAGGTGTTGCGAAGCGAAGCCGTGACCGATGGCTCGGCCTCGGTCCTGCAGCTGCCGGCGCGCATCACCTGGGATGACACGCGTTCCAGCCAGCTGCGCTCACCGCTGCCGGGCCAGGTGGCGCGTATCGAGGCGGCGCCCGGCGAGAAGATCAAGGCGGGTCAGGTGCTGGCGTGGGTGACCTCGCCTGAGTTTGGGCAGGTGCAGGCCGAGGGCGCCCGTGGCGCCGCCGAGCTTCGCCAGGCACGCAACGAACTGGCCCGCGTCCGCGAACTGCATGAGGCCGGCGTCGCCTCGGGGCGCGAACTGGACGAAGCCGAATCCGCACTGGCGGCCAACGAGGCCGAGCATGCCCGCCTGCGGGCGCTGACCCGCGGTTTCGGCAGCAGCCGCAGCATCGACCAGCGCATGCCGCTGCGTTCGCCCATCGACGGCATCCTGGTCGAGCGCCGGATGAGCCCGGGCATGAACGTGTCGCCGGATGCCGAGCTGCCGTTGGCGGTGGTGAGCGATCCGGACCGCCTATGGTTGATCGTCGATGTTCCCGAGGCGCTTGCGGGTCGCCTCAAGCCCGGGATGGCCGTGAGCCTCACGCCCGGCCAAGGCGAGGCAGCGCACGCCGTACTCGGCCATGTGGATGACTACATCGACACCGAGCGCCACGTGGTGCAGGCGCGTGCCGAGCTGGACAACCGTGAGCGACGCTTCAAAGCGGGTCAGTACGTACGGGCTGCGATCACGGTGCCGATGGACGGGGGCGTATCGCTGCCGGAGGGGGCGGTGCTGCTGCTCGGGCGCGAGCAGGTGGTGTTCGTCGACGAGGGCAAGGGCCGGTTCGCGCGGCGATCCGTGCAGGCCGAGGAGTTGGGCCAGGGGCGCTTGTGGGTGGGCCAGGGGCTGGCCGCTGGCGCGCGCGTGGTCGTGGACGGTGGTCTGCTGCTGCAGCAGGTGCTCGACCAGAACGTTGGCAGCGCTGACGCACCCGCCGGTGGTGCGGCGGCCGCCAAGGCTGCCCCATGATCGATCGTCTGATTGCGTACTGCCTGCGTCAGCCGTTGATGGTGATGCTGGCGCTGCTGATCTTCATCGGCGCCTCGTTCGCCGCGTTCCGCGAGTTGCCGGTAGAAGCCTTCCCGGACGTCTCCGATACCCAGGTCACCGTGGTGACGCTGCACCCGGGGCGCGCGGCCGAAGAGGTTGAGCGCGAAGTCACGATGCCGCTGGAGGTGGCGCTGTCCGGCATCCCGCACTCGGTACGCGTGTTCTCGCACACCCAGTTCGGGCTGTCGATGATCATCCTGACCTTCGACGACGGTGCCGACGACTATTTCGCGCGCGCCCAGGTGATGGAGCGCCTGCAGGGCGTGGATCTGCCCGACGGCGTGCAGCCGGAGATGGAGGCGATGAGTTCGGCGGTGGGCGAAATCTACCGCTATGTGCTCCACGCACCACACATGAGCTCCACCGAACTGCGCACCGTGCAGGAATGGGTCATGGAGCGGCGCCTGCGTACCGTGCCGGGCGTGGCCGACGTGGTCAGTTTTGGCGGCTATGCGCGGACCTTCCAGGTGGAGCCGGACCTGGGCAAGCTGCGTGACCGCGGGATCAGCCTGGAGGAATTTGCCGAGGCGCTGGAGCGGGGCAGTGCGAACGCCGGCGGCGGCTATGTGGAGCGTGGGCAGCAGCAGTATCTGATCCGCGGGGTTGGGCTGATGCGTTCGCCGGCCGACATCGGCACCGTTGTCGTGGGAGAGCGGCAAGGCACCCCCGTGCTGGTGCGCGACCTGGCCCGCATCGTCGATACCGGCCTGCCGCGACAGGGCCTGGTTGGCCAGGATGACAACGACGACGCCGTGTTCGGCATGGTGCTGATGCGCAAGGGCGAGAACCCGTCCCTGGTGCTGGATGCCTTGCATGCGCGCGTGGCCGAGATCGAGGCCGATCACCTGCCGGATGGCGTCACGCTTGAACCGTTCTACGACCGCTCCTGGCTGGTCTCGACCACCCTGAAGACCGTCTTCCGCAACCTGGTGGAGGGTGCGGTGCTGGTGTTCCTGGTGCTGTGGCTGTTCCTCTACAACGCCCGTGCGGCGTTGATCGTGGCAGCGATGATGCCGCTGGCCTTGCTGTCGACCTTCCTCGGCCTGCACCTGTGGGGCGTGCCGGCCAATCTGCTCTCACTGGGCGCGATGGACTTCGGCATCATCATCGATGGTGCGGTGATCGTGACCGAGCATATCGTCTCGCGCATGTCGAAGATGCCGCCCGGCAGCACCCGGCGCGAGCGCATGGCGACGGTGTTGTCGGCTGCGTCGGAGGTGGGGCGGCCGACCTTCTTCTCGATGCTGATCATCATTGCCGCGCACATCCCGATCTTCACCCTGCAGCGCCAGGAAGGCCGGATGTTCGCCCCCATGGCCTATTCGGTGACGTCGGCGCTGATCGGCGCACTGATCCTTGCCCTGACCGTGGTGCCGCTGCTGTGCTTCTGGTGGCTGCGGCGCGAGCGGCTGAAGGGCGAGAACCCGGTGATGAACCGGCTGGTCGGCTGGTACCGCCCGTGGCTGGAGGGGGCGATGGCGCGGCCCCGTGCGGTGGTGCTTGCGGCAGTGGCCATGCTGGTGGTGACGCTGGCATTGGGCACGCGGTTGGGCTCGGAATTCCTGCCCGAACTGGACGAAGGCTCGATCTGGCTGACCGCCACACTCGACCCCAGCACCAGCCTGGCCGAGGCGCAGGCCCAGTCCCGGCGCATCCGTGACCTGGTGCGGACGTTGCCCGAGGTTTCGACGGTGGTGGCCAAGCTCGGTCGCCCCGAGGATGGCTCCGATGCCAAGGGCGCCAACCAGATCGAAGCGCTGGTGGCGCTCAAGCCCGAATCCGAATGGACCCGGAAGATCGACAAGCGCGAGCTGGTGGCGCAGATGCAGCGCATGCTGGAAGCGCGTATTCCCGGCCCCGAGTTCTCGATCTCCCAGCCGGTGCGCGACAACATCCTGGAAAGCATTTCCCAAATCAAGGGCCAGGTGGTGATCAAGGTCAGCGGCGAAGATCTGGACGTGCTGACCGGCCAGGCCCAGGCGATCCTGGCGCAGGTCAGAGGCGTGGAGGGCGTGGAGAGTGCTTTCATCGACCGCGACGGCAGCCTGCCGCAGCTGCGCATCGATATCGATCGTGATCGCGCAGCGCGCTACGGCCTCAACGTGCAGGATATCGATGCCGTGATCGAGACCGCTATCGGCGGCCGCGAGGTCGGCCAGCTGTGGGAGGGCGAGCGCCAGTTCCCGATCAGCCTGCGCCTGTCCGATGCCGACCGCGATCTGCAGCGCCTGCGCACCGTGCCGGTGGGTACGGCCTCAGGCCAGACGGTGACACTGGGAGATGTGGCGGACTTCAACATGGCCAGCGGTGCGATCAACATCTCGCGTGAGAACGCCCAGCGCGTCAAAGCCGTGAGCATCTTCATCGCCGGGCGCGACATGGGCAGCGTCGTTGCCGATATGCGCAAGCAGGTGGATGCCACCATCCAATTGCCAGAAGGCTACCGCATCGACTGGTCCGGCGAGTTCGAGAATCAGCAGCGCGCCATGGCCCGCCTGGGCTGGGTGGTACCGCTGTCGGTGCTGATCATCTTCGTGCTGCTGTTTGATGCCTTCAAGGACGTCACCAGCGCCGCGCTGATCCTGGCCAACGTTCCGCTGGCGATGATCGGCGGCATCCTGGCGTTGCTGCTGACCGGGATTCCGCTGTCGGTGTCGGCGGCGATCGGCTTCATTGCCTTGTTTGGGCAAGCGGTGCTCAACGGCGTGATCATGTTGACGCGATTCGGCCAGCTGCGCGAGCAGGGCATGGCGCTCTACGACGCCGTGGTGCAGGGCGCACTGCAGCGCCTGCGGACGGTGCTGATGACGGCGCTGTTGGCGATGTTCGGCCTGCTGCCGATGGCGACGTCGCATGCGATTGGGGCTGAGACCCAGAAGCCGCTGGCGGTGGTGGTGATTGGCGGGCTGTTGTCGGCGATGTTGCTGACCTTGCTGGTGCTGCCGACGCTGTACTACTGGGTGCATCGTCGACGGGAGCAGCGGCGGGGTGGGGCGGCGATGGAGGCCGAAGCGGTGTAGGTGACGAATGGCCGGGCAGTGTGGGGAGGAGCCATTGCCCGGCCGGTGGCGCTATGATCGGCCATCGCAGGGGAAGCGGAGCAGATCAGGAATGGAGATGATGGCGGAGGCCACGGCAGCTGGGGTACCGGAAGCTGCGGCAGCAGCTGAAACGGCCGGTTCTGAGCCAGTGCTCAGCTTCTCGTGGCTGCACGACAACGTCGCTGCCTACGTGGCCCGCAGCCGTTACCCGAAGCCGTCCCGCGTGGAACGTGCATCGCTCTGGATTGGCTTGGGCGCAGCTGGCCTGGGCCTGCTGGCCGGTGCGCTCAGCCCTCGTGTCATCGCGCAAGCGCCGGCGGCCATGACGCTTTCCATCTGTCTGGGTGTGGAACTGGCCGGCTTTCTGCTGCACCTGCTTCTCATGGCGAAGCGTGAGCTCCCCCAGGCGCTCAAGTTGCGACGCACGCATGCCGTGGACATGGATTTCGATTTCGCCTGCTGGCGATATCTGGTGGGTGAGCTTCGAACGTTCCCGCGCGCGCAGTGTGAGGAAATGCTTCGCTTCTCAACTGGCTTGCGTCAGCGCATGAACGAGCGCATGGGGCTGGTGTTCGGTGGCCTGCAGCAACTTGGGATATTCCCGGTGCTGGTGGCGCTCTATCTACAGTTCCGCGACTGGACGTGGGGCGATTGGGCCGCCGCCTTCGACGTGAACCCTGTTGCGGGCCTGATCATCTGGATGATGGTGGTGCTGTACGTGGCGGGCTGGATGCTGATCGGGTTGCGAACTCGATTGGACACCTACGTCAGCCTGCTTGAAACCGCGCTTCAGAGGGAGTGATGCATTCATCCAGGCGCGTTTTCAATCTTGTAATCGTGTGTCGTGTCCCATCAGTTCAGAGATTTTCCGTGATGCGTCCAGCAACGCCTGGACGTGTGCTGGCTCTGGCGTTCCGGGCAGGTAGTGGATCGAGCCGATGATCGCCACCGTTCCGAACAGCTCCCCGTTGGCCTGCAGGAGCGGCGCAGCCAGCGCGTTGACACCGATATAGAGCTCTTCAGGTGCGTCGGCCCAGCCTCGGCGGCGCACCAGCTCGATCTCGGCACGCAATCGATCCGGGTCGGTGATGGTGCGAGGCGTGCAGGACTGCAGTGGTTGGTCGAGGAACTGCTGGCTAACGCCTTGCGGAGCGAACGCCAGTACCACCTTGCCCTGGGCGACGGTGTTCAGATGGAACCGCGTCCCAGGCCGGAGGCTGATCTCCACAGGCGCGGTTCCGCGCAGGAAGTCGATCACCACCACCTCATTGTCCGAGTAGGTGGCAATGACAACCGTCTGCCCAACCTGGTCGCGCAGGCGCTCAAGCACCGGCTTGGCCAGCGACATCACGTCGAAACGGCTGGTGCAGGCACGCCCCAGCAGGAACATCTGCCAGCCGACCCGATACTGGTTCGTGCGCGGGTCCTGGCCGACATAGCCGTGCTCGCGCAGCATGCTCAAATGGCGGTGGATGCGGGCCTTGGGCATGCCGAGCATTTCAGCAAGACGCGTGACGCCCAGTCCCGCAGGGGCCGCGGCCAGTGCCTCGATCACTTTCAGCGAGACAATGGCGGTGGGAAGCCCTTGTTCAGCGCTCAGCTCCGCCGCGCCCGATTCGATGACGTCCACGCCTTCGCTGGCATTGATTTCCTTGATGGCACTGGGCGTCTGACGGGGCATGGGAACCTTCTGGCGAACGTGAGGGACGTGAGGCAGGCGCTAGATTACCTCAGGGTAAGCAGGGTCATGGCAGGTTGATGTATCGCTCTGCGAAAACGCGGTACTGCTGAACCTTCTTGGCTGCGGCGTCGGCGGCATGAACATAGCGGATGGAACTGCGGCCTTTGACCTGACGAGGAAGCAGGAAGCAGCGGATGAATGTTGTCGATTCGCGCTCCGTGGTGGGAGCCAGTACCGGTGCGTGGCCCACTTCGAACCACGCCTCCCCGGCGGGATAGGCATGCGTTTCGCCGAGCGTCTCGATACGGATTTCGCCATTCAGGCAGATGCGGATACCCGGTCCTTGATGCACGTGGGTAAGTGCCACTCCGGCCGGCGGGAACTCGACGCGATCGCAGCGCATGAGCCAGCTGAAACGCGGATCCAACGTTACTGGCGCCTCCAGTTTCAAGAGGGTTGTGGCCGCAGGCGCCGAGGGCAGGTCGCCGGTACCAGGCTGTCCAGCACCGGTGAGTTCCCAACGCCACAGCACCGTTTCCTCGGTGCCATTGCTCAGGGTGAGTTCGTCCTGCGCCACAGAAGCGTGGCCTTCGCCGAGCCACTGCCCCTGGTCGTGCGCGTCGACGGCCAGTCCACCTGACCGCACGTACACCGCACGCGGCAGGGCCGGCAGGTGGATCGGCGGACAGCCTGCCGGCAGGCGGTCTTCGTAGAGGCGCAGGATGAGATCGGACATGGCGTAATCCTTTGGAAGTGTGGGCGTATCGTACAGCGATACTCGTGTATCGTATATGTTCCGTTTCTCAAAAATGTGGTCTATAGTCGCCCTTCGGTATCGATTGCCGATACATCACAACCGCCAAAAATTCCGGAGGGGGAACAAATGGCCAGTAGTACGTCCACGTCGCCATCAGGCGACGCCGGCAACAAGCGCTGGTGGCAAGGCGCCACCCAGCAGCAGTGGGGCACCTTCCGGTCGGCCTATCTCGGCTGGGCGCTGGACATCATGGATCTGATGCTGTTTGCCATGGTCATCAAGCACGTCAGTGCCGACCTGGGGTTCGACAAGTCCGACGCGGGGATGGTGATGTCCGCCACCCTGCTGGCTACCGCCGCCGGCGGGCTGCTGTTCGGGTTCCTGGCCGACCGCATGGGGCGCGCCAAGTCGATGATCCTCAGCATCATCTGTTACTCGATCGGCACTGCGTTGTGCGGGCTCTCCGACACGCTTGGCCAGCTGATGCTGTTCCGGGTCATCGTCGGCCTGGGTGTCGGCGGGGAATGGTCGGCCGGTTCGGCGCTGGTCAGCGAAACCTGGCCAGCCCAGCACCGCGGCAAGGTGATGGCGTGGATCCAGAGCGCGTTCGCGGCAGGCTATGCGGCGGCGGCCATCGTCGCGGCTGTGGTGGTGCCGATGTACGGCTGGCGCTGGGTGTTCGCGGTCGGCCTGCTGCCGGCACTGCTGGCCTTCTACGTGCGCCGTCACGTCAAGGAGCCGGAGATCTGGGTCAACCAGACCAGACGGTTGAGCTTCACTGAGACATTGGGCGCGTTGTTCAGTGTCCATCGGCGCAACACGCTGATCGGCCTGGCGTTCACCACGGCAGCCATGTGCGGCTACTGGGGCCTCTTCACCTGGATCCCGACTTACCTGGCCACGCCGGTCGCCGAGGGCGGTCCGGGATTGGACCTGGTCAAGTCCACGGTGTGGATCGTGATCATGCAGGTGGGTGCGGCGCTGGGCTACGTCACCTTTGGTTACATCGCCGATCGGCTGGGGCGCAAGAAGGCGTTCCTGATCTTCTTCGCTGGCTCGGCGCTGTCGGTGCCGTTGTTCGTGATGATCCACACGCCGGGGCTGTTGATGGCATTCGGCATCGTGGTGGCCTATTTCGGCACTGGCTTCTACAGCGGGTTCGCTCCCACCTTCGCGGAAATGTTCCCGACGTCCATCCGCGCCACCGCGCAGGGCTTCGTCTACAACGGCGGCCGTGCCATCGCCGCGATCGCACCGGCGCTGATCGGCTACCTGGCCAACCAGCATGGCGTGGGCAGCGGCTTGCTCGCTACCGCCGGCTTCTTCGCGCTGGCCGGTCTGATCGTGCTGCTGTTCCTGCCTGAAACCAAGGGCGCGGAACTGACTTGATTCACCCTGGAGACTGACATGCCAATCATCCAAGTAACCCTGGTGCAGGGGCGCGACGAACAGAAGGTGCAGGCCTTCATCCGCGCGGTAGCCCGCGCTGCACATGAGCAGCTGGGCGCGCCGATGCAGACCATCCGTGTGATGGTCAATGAAGTGCCGCCGCAGCGCTTCGCGGTGGGCGATGTACTCAAGAGCGATTCCCCGACCGGGGCATCCGCATGAGCGCCGCCCTGACCCCGGCCGACATCGGCGAGCAGGCCGCGCAGCTGTACCGTGCGCTGCGTGAAGGCGCGCCCCTGGACCCGCTCAGCGAGCGCATTGCCGGGCTGCGTATCGAGGACGCCTACGCGATCTCCAGCAACCTGCTCGCCCGGCGCGTGGCCGACGGTGAGCGCGTGGTGGGCAAGAAGATCGGCGCAACGAGCGCGGCAGTGCAGCGCATGCTCAAGGTGGACCAGCCGGATTTTGGCTTCCTCACCGACCGCATGGAAGTGCGCAACGGCGGCACGCTGTCGCTTGATGGTCTGATCGCACCACGCGCGGAGGGCGAGATCGCCTTCCACCTCAAGCGCGACCTGTGCGGGCCTGGCATTACCCATCACGAAGTGATCGCGGCTACCGAGGCGGTTTCGGTGTGTTTCGAGATCGTCGATTCGCGCATTCGTGACTGGAAGATCGGCATCACCGACACCGTGGCCGACAACGCCTCCGCTGCCGCCTTCGTCCTGGGTGACCAGCGCGTGCCACCCAAGGGCCTGGACCTGGGCACGCTGGGAATGGTGGTGGAAAAAAACGGCGAGCTCGTCGCGACCGGCGCCGGCGCGGCTGCGCTGGGGTCGCCGATCAACTGCGTGGTGTGGCTGGCCAATACGCTCGGCCGCCTCGGCACTTCGCTGAAGGCGGGCGAGGTGATCCTTTCCGGTGCCCTGGTGCCACTCATCCCGGTGCATCGCGGCGACCACATGCGCGTACGCATGGGCGCCCTGGGCAGCGCCGACGTGCACTTTGCCTGATCCCGCTTCATCCCCCCACGTATCCCCACAGGAGTGCGGTATGACCCTGAAAGTCGCCATCATCGGTCCCGGCAACATCGGCACCGATCTGATGATCAAAGTAATGCGCAACGGCAGGCACCTGGAAATGGGCGCGCTGGTGGGCATCGACCCCGCCTCCGACGGCCTGGCCCGTGCGGCCCGGCTCGGCGTCCCTACCATCGCCACCGGCGTGGAAGGGCTGATCGCATCGGAGGTATTTGCCGACATCGACATCGTTTTCGATGCCACGTCCGCGTCGGCGCATGTCCGCAATGATGCGTTGCTGCGCCAGGCGCGGCCGTCGATCCGGGTCATCGACCTGACCCCTGCGGCCATCGGGCCGTACTGCGTGCCCACGGTCAACCTGGAGGCCAACCTGGCCGCGCTGAACGTCAACATGGTCACCTGCGGTGGGCAGGCCACCATCCCAATGGTGGCCGCCGTCGCCTCGGTGGCCAAGGTGCACTACGCCGAGATCGTGGCGTCCATTGCCAGCCGGTCGGCAGGCCCGGGAACCCGCGCCAACATCGATGAGTTCACCGAAACCACCTCGCGCGCCATCGAGAGCGTCGGTGGCGCCCGCGCCGGCAAGGCGATCATCGTGCTGAATCCGGCCGATCCGCCGCTGCTGATGCGCGACACCGTGTATGTGTTGTCCGAGGCCGTCGATACGGCGAAGGTCGAAGCCGCGGTGAGCGAGATGGTGGCGAGGGTGGCTGCGTATGTGCCTGGGTATCGTCTCAAGCAGCAGGTCCAGTTCGACGTCATCGACGAACCGCTCAACGTCCCCGGCATCGGCCCCACCACGGGCTTGAAGACCTCCATCTTTCTGGAAGTGGAGGGCGCTGCTCACTACCTGCCAGCGTACGCCGGCAACCTCGACATCATGACCTCGGCGGCACTGGCCACTGCCGAGCGCATGGCCGCATCGCTGCTGGCCCAGCCGGCAGGCGCCTGAGGAGACTCCGATGACCCAACACAAACTCTACATCTCCGATGTCACCCTGCGCGATGGTTCGCATGCGGTGCGTCACCAGTACAGCCTCCCGCAGGTGCGCGCCATTGCAGGCGCACTGGACACGGCGCGCGTGGACTCCATCGAGGTGGCCCACGGCGACGGCCTGCAAGGCGCCTCGTTCAACTACGGCTTCGGCGCGCACAGCGACCTGGAATGGATCGAAGCAGCGGCCGAGTCGGTCAGCCATGCGCGCATCGCCACGCTGCTGCTGCCCGGCATCGGCACCGTACACGACCTGAAGAACGCCTATTCTGCGGGCGCGCGGATCGTGCGTGTGGCCACCCACTGCACCGAGGCGGACATCTCGCGCCAGCACCTTGAGGCGGCCAACGCCCTGGGGATGGATGCGGTCGGCTTCCTCATGATGAGCCATATGATCGCCCCTGCCGCCCTTGCCGAGCAGGCACTGCTGATGGAGAGCTACGGCGCGTCCTGTGTGTACGTGGTCGATTCCGGTGGCGCGCTGGGCATGAATGATGTGCGTGATCGGGTGCAGGCGCTACGCCAGGCCTTGAGGCCCGATACCGAGATCGGCATCCATGCTCATCACAACCTGTCGCTGGGCGTGGCCAACTCCATCGTCGCGGCAGAATCCGGTGCGATCCGGATCGATGCGAGCTTGGCAGGCATGGGTGCCGGTGCCGGCAATGCACCGCTTGAGGTGTTCATTGCAGCGGCCGAGCGCCTGGACTGGGCGCATGGCTGCGACCTTTACGCCCTGATGGACGCGGCCGATGACATCGTGCGACCGCTGCAGGACCGCCCGGTGCGCGTGGACCGTGAAACGTTGGCGCTTGGCTATGCCGGCGTCTATTCCAGTTTCCTGCGCCACGCCGAGGCCGCTTCGCAGCGCTTTGGCATCAATACCGTCGACATCCTGGTTGAACTGGGCAAGCGCCGGATGGTCGGCGGCCAGGAAGACATGATTGTCGACGTCGCCCTGGACATGCTGCGCCGCCGTGATGCGACCGCAGTAAAGGAACCCGCATGAGCCTTGATAACGAAACCCTTGATCGTTGCGCCCGCCTGCTGCGCGACGCCGAACGCGACGTGCGTGACGTCGGCAAACTGACCGACACCTATCCCGGGCTCGATGTGGCTGACGCCTATCGGATCCAGCAACGCCTGTGTGCGCTGAAGCAGGCTGAGGGGGTGCGCATCGTGGGCATGAAGATGGGCCTGACATCCCACGCGAAGATGCAGCAGATGGGCGTGGACACGCCCATTTACGGTTTCCTTGGGAGCGATAACGTCGTCGATGATGGCGCGGCAGTGGACACCAGCGTGCTGATCCATCCCAAGGTAGAGGCCGAGATCGCCTTCGTGATGCGCGATGCACTGCGTGGCCCAGGGTGCACCGCCAGTGATGTGCTCACTGCGACGGACTACGTGGTGCCAGCCATCGAGCTGATCGACTCGCGCTACGAAAACTTCCGGTTCGACCTGCCCAGCGTCATCGCAGACAACACCTCGGCGTCGCGCTATGTCCTGGGTTCGCGCCCGACGGACCCGGCCAAGCTCGATCTGCAGACGCTGGGGGTGGTGATGGAGAAGAACGGCCAGGTCGCCGAGGTGGGAGCCGGTGCGGCCGTGCTCGGCGACCCTGCCGCTGCAGTGGCCATGCTGGTCAACATGTTGTCCGAGCATGGCCAGCCACTGGAAGCGGGCGCGGTCGTGCTGTCCGGCGCAATCACCGCGGCGATTGCCGTGCAGGCGGGCGACAACGTCCTGGTCCGCGGCGACGGCATCGGTACCGTCGCCATGCGCTTCATCTAGAACGCTCCACCCCGTTCGTCAACGCCGCACGGCCTGTTCACCCAGGCCGTGCCGGCATCGCTATGCCCTGGGAGGGGAATCATGGTTGGAATGAAGAGGAGAACAGCGGCCTCGGTGCCGTTGTGGCTGGCGTTGTCCGCACTACCGCACACGGCGCTGGCGCAGGCCGTGGATACCGCCACGCTGGAGGCGCGTATGGCCGAGCTGGAAGCAGAGATGCAGCAGATGCGAGGGTTGTTGCAGCAGTACCAACAGCGCGACGCCAAAGCGGCCGAGAACACCCCGACGGTGGCGGTTGCAACGCCGCCCGCGCAAGCGTCAACGCCAATCCTGCCCGGGGCGATGCCCGGCACCCGCTTCACGGCAGGCGGCTTCATCAAACTCGATGCCATGACCACGCGGACCAGCGACGGCGCCATTGCCGATGGCTCGGCCGGCCGTCTGTTCTACTTCCCGGCCGCTACCCCGGTCGCCGCGGATGGAAACGGCAAGAGCGCCAGCTACACCGACGTGCATGCCCAGTTCTCCAGGTTCTGGTTGGGCGCCGACACCGTTACCGAACGTGGCGACACGCTCAAGGCCTACATCGAGGCAGACATGTATGGCGGCGGCAACAACGCCTTCGCCGGCAACGAAGTGATCACCAATACCTACGCGCTGACCCTGCGCCATGCCTATGTCAGTTGGAACCACTGGCTGGCTGGCCAGACCTGGTCCAACTTCCAGGACGTAGCGGCACTGCCGGACACGGTGGACTTCACCGGTCCGTCCGAGGGCACCATCTTCAACCGTCAGGCGCAGCTTCGCTACACGCGTGGCCCGTGGTCGTTCTCGTTGGAAAATCCGCAGACGACAGTGGCGACCTACCGGGGCAACGGCACCCGCCTCAACAGTGGCGATGACACCGTGCCAGACATCACCGCCCGCTGGGCGCAGCGCGGTGGCTGGGGCCACTTCACGGTGGCGGCCATGGTGCGCAACCTGCGTTACGACGGCCGTACCGACACCGGGATTGCGGCAAGCCTGTCCGGGCGCGTCAATGTAGGCAGCAATGACGACCTGCGCTACATGGTCAGCGGCGGGCAGGGCATTGGTCGCTACCTGGGCTTCGCACTCGGTGCCGACAGTGTGCTGGACGCCGAAGGGGAGCTGCATTCCCAGGATGGCTACGGCGGCTTCGTCGCGTGGCGTCACGCGTTCTCACCCAAGCTGCGCGGCAACTTCGTCTACTCCGGTGCCTGGTTGGACAACGATGCGCAATGGACTGGCTCGCTGGTCACCGAGCGCGCGCAGTCCTGGCGCGTCAACCTGATCTACTCGCCCTTCCCGAAGCTGGACCTCGGCGCAGAGCTGAGCCACGCCCAGCGCCGCCTGGAGAATGGAGAGGCCGGCGATCTGAACCGGCTGCACACGCACGTGAAGTACAGCTTCTGATCCTGAGCACGGACGGGGGATCCGTTGTCACGCACCCGGCTTCCCCGGCGGCAGGGTGTCGCCTCGTTCGTGCCAGGATGGGAGTTCCAGCGCATGGTGTTCGAGCATGGCCTGTATAGACGCACGCGCATGGTCCCTCTCCGCGTTCGCGCATTGGTCGAGAATCTCACCAGTCAGTTGTTCAAACTGCGGCCAGAATTGCGCTGGGTGGCGCACGCGCGCCACCCAGTGGTCCAGCTTGTCGCCCAGCGCATCAAGCTGCACCTGTATGTCGGGACGAACGCTCATCCCGGAGGTGCACCCAGATCAAGCGCGACACGGTAGTAATGGCCGTCGTCGCGGAGCAGGACGGTCAGGTCCGGCTGCAGGACGTCATCCACATGCAGGGTCGGCTGACCCTGCGCAGTGCGGGTCACCACGAACTCGTACAGGCTGCGCCCGAAGCGGTAGCTCAGTTCGAAGGACGGCCAATGATCGGGCAGGCAAGGTTCAAGCGAAAGACGATCGCCGTCGCGACGGATGCCAAGCAGGGATTCCACCAGCAGGCGATACATCCACCCGGCCGACCCGGTGTACCACGTCCAGCCGCCTCGCCCGACGTGCGGCGACACGGCATAGACATCGGCGGCCAACACATAGGGTTCGACGCGGTAGGTCTGGACCGCCTCGGCGTCCAGTGTGTGGTTCAGGGGGTTGATCATGCCGGCCAGCTCCCAGGCACGCACGGCATCGCCCTGTTGAGCAAATGCCATCGCCGCCCACACCGCCGCGTGGGTGTACTGGCCGCCATTCTCGCGCACGCCCGGTACGTAACCCCGAATGTAGCCGGGGTCCTCCGTGGTCTGGTCGAAGGGCGGGTCGAGGAGCTGGATCAGTTTGGCGTCCTTTCGCACCAGATGCGTGTACAGCGAATCCAGTGCTTGGCTGGCACGCTCAGGCGCAGCAACGCCTGACAGCACCGACCAGCTCTGGGAGATCGAATCGATGCGGCACTCCTGATTCTGTGACGAGCCCAACATGGCGCCGTTGTCGAACCAGGCACGGCGATACCACGCGCCGTCCCAGGCATGCTGTTCCAGGTTCTGGCGCAGGCGTTGGGCCTGTTCTTCGCACCATTGCGCACGGGCGGCATCGCCGCGCGCGTTGGCCAGCCCGACGAACCGGCGAAGCGTGTCATGCAGGAAGAACCCGAGCCACACACTTTCACCGCGCTGCTGGTCACCGACGCGGTTCATGCCATCGTTCCAATCGCCGCTCCCCATCAACGGAAGCCCGCGTTCGCCGAGCAACCGGCACCCGCGTTCCAGCGCGACGACGCAGTGTGCATAGAGTGTGCCGCGCTGTGCCGAAAGGGTGGGCATGTCGTAGTAGCCTTCCTCCTCCGGCGTCACCGCGCGACCCTCGATGTAGCCAACCACTTCGTCCAGCACGCTGGCGTCGCCGGTGACCTCCAGGTAGCGGCATGCGCCCTGGGGCAGCCACAGATAGTCGTCCGAGCAGCGGGTGCGCACGCCGCGACCTTGCGGCGGGTGCCACCAGTGCATCACATCGCCTTCGGTGAACTGGTGTGCCGCGCAGAGCAGCAGGTGTTCGCGGGTCAGGTCCGGGCGCGCGTGTACGAGGGCGAGCGCGTCCTGCAGCTGGTCACGGAAGCCGAACGCGCCGCCGGATTGATAGTAGCCACTGCGTGCCAGGTAGCGGCAGCCCAGGGTCTGGTAGACCAGCCAGCCATTGGCCAGTGCGTCGAACGCCGGGTCCGGCGTGCGGACCTGCACCGTGGCCAGTACATTGCGCCAGTGGATCCGCACGGCATCCAACGCATCGATGGCTTCCTGATTGCCCTGGCGGCTTCGTGCCAACGCCAGCGTTTCCTCGCGGTCGCGCCCCGCGCCAAGGCGGAACGTGGTTTCACTGCGGTCGCCCGGCGCCAGCTCCAGCGGCACCTGGATCGCCGCGCAGGGATCCATGCCCGCACCGGCCCGTGCATCCAGACGCTCGCGACGCAGCGCCGCAGGTGCGTGCAGGCCACCGTTGCGGCCGATGAACTCCAGGCGGTCACAGGTCCAGCCGCAGCCCTCGGCATCGGTGTCGAAGAAGGCCATCCGGCCGCCGAACTCGGTGCTGTAGCTGTTGCGCGCCAGCAGCGCCCCGGTCTGCGGGTCGCGCTCGGTGACCACGTGCATGCGCGACTTCGGGCGCAGGTCACCCATGACCCACTCCACGTAGCCGATGGCCGACAGCCGCCGTGGCCGGCCCGACAGGTTGTGCAAGCGCAGGACCGAGAACTTCAGTGGTGCGGTGACATCGACGAAGACCCACAACTCGCTGGCGATGCCGTCTTCGATGTGCTCGTAGACCGTGTAGCCGAAGCCATGGCGGGTACGGTACGCCCCGGTGCCCCGGCATGGCAGCGGCATCGGCGACCAGACACGGCCGGTGTCCTCATCGCGCACGTAGAAGGCTTCGCCGCCGGTATCGGACACCGGATCGTTGAGCCAGGGCGTCAAGCGGAATTCGTGTGCGTTTTCAAACCAGGTATAGCCCGGTGCACTTTCGCTGACGACCGTGCCCAGGCGGGCGTTCGCGATCACGTTCGCCCACGGGGCCGGGGTCGGGGCGCCTTCGCGCACGACCACAACGTACTCGCGGCCGTCCTCGCTGAAACTGCCGGTGCCGTTGTCGAATCGGCCGGCGCCGCGGTACGGAAGGAACGGCCACGGGTCGTCCACCTCTTCGTCGTGCTCAACGCCCGGGGGCAGGCCGGGTTCGGGCCCCGGGTCGGCGACGGCGGGCAGCCCGGGCGTCGCGTCCATCGCCAAAGCCAGTTCCTGCTGCTCCGCCTGCGGCACCAGCGCCGGAATCCGTCGCACAGGCAGCGGCTGGCGCCCCACCTGCGCCGCCAGCGTGCCGTCCTCGTCGCTGAGCACCACCCGTGCCACCGCCTGCAGCAGAACGCGGTCCTCGTGGCTCATGTTCTGCACCGGCCGCACGAAAATGCCGCCGGGGCGATCCAGCAGGCCCGTCTCCGAACTGGCGGCCACCATCCCCAGGATCTGGTCCTGCAGTTCCTGCCGATAGCCGGCCTTGCTGTCGTTCCAGATGACCAGGTCGGTGTTGAGTCCCTTCTGGCGCCAATACGCATGCGCCTGTACCAGTTGCCTGACCAGTTCCACGTTCTCCGCGTCGGTGACTTTGAGCAGCACGATGGGCAGGTCGCCCGAGATGGCATGGCCCCACAGCCCGGATTGCCCACGCTGGTTCTGCTGCAGGACGGCGTCGCCCGCGCGCAGCAGCGGATTGGCATACAGCACGTGGCTGGCCAGGCGCTCGTACAGCGAGGCCTCGGCCTGGCTGGCGTTGATCTGCCGGCGCACCACCTGACTGTGTGTCCAAGACAGGTCGAAGACGCGGTCTGCCAGGCGGCGATCACGGTACTTGTCGACCATCGCCTCGCACCCGGTGCGGTCGGCGCCGATGCCAAACACCATGTCCAGCTGCACGGTCTGCTCGGGCTCCAGCACCACCCGCACGCGGATGGCCACGATCGGGTCGAGCACCGAGCCGTCCGTGCCGGAGAGGTCGATATCGGTGGTCAACGCCTGCGGCGTCCGTGGCGTGTTGCCACGGCCCAGGAAGCGCGCACGGTCGGTTTCGTAGGAGATCGACACGACCTCGGCGTCATGCACCGCGACCAGATGGAACATCCACGGTGGCACTTCGTCGTGCGAACGTGGCCGGCGCGTGCAGAGCACGGCCTGCTTGGCGGCCAGGATCTCGCTCTGCACGAACAGGTTGCTGAAGGCCGGATGCGCATCGTCGGACGCTGCGGGCGCCAGCACAACTTCGGCATAGGTGGTGATTTCCACCGTGCGCTGGCGACGGCCGCGGTTGGTCAGGCGCAGGCGCCTGAGCTCGATGTCGTCCTCGGCCGAGATGGCGACCTGCAGGTGGCTCTCGCAGCCGCGGCGCGCACCGCGGAACTCCGCCTTGGCGTCGGAGAAGATCGCCTCGTAATGGTCCAGCGCCACGCAGGTGGGCTGGTAGGCGGCAGACCAGAACTCGCCGCTGTCCACGTCGCGCAGGTAGCAGAACGACCCCCAGGCATCGGTGGTGCCGTCTTCGCGCCAGCGGGTGAGCGACAGGTCGCCGTGGCGGCTGTAGCCGCCGCCGGCATGGGTCAGCATGCCGTGGTAGCGCCCGTTGGAAAGCAGCTGCACTTCCGGGCGCGGGCCAGCCGGATCACGCAGGACGCGCAAGGAGGTCTCGTGCTCGGCCATGGCCGAGTGCTCGCCCAGGGCTTCGACCTCATGCGGATGGAACACGCCGATGCGCGGGATGCGTTCCTGCAGCAGCAGCAAGGTCGCCTGGAACTCGGTATCGGCAACGAAACGGCGCTGCATCGGCTGGTCGCGCAACAGGTAATCCAGCGACAGCAGGCCCATGCCCTGGTGGTGGGCCATGAACGAACGCAGCAGCACGTGATCCTGTCCCGGCGGTAGCCGGGCGGGGGTGTAGTCGATCGCTTCGTACATGCCAAAGCGCCCGGAGAACCCGAGACCTTCGAGTGCCTGGAGGTTCTGGCACGCCGCCTCCGGCGCCACCATCAGCGCCATCATGCTGGCATAGGGCGCGATCACCCGATCCTGGCCCAAGCCGCGTTTGAGACCCAACCCGGGCACGCCGAACGCGCGGTACTGGTAGTTCAGGCGGGCATCGACGGCGTTATAGCCGGACTCGGACACGCCCCATGGCAGGTTCAAGCTGCGGCCGTAGACGATCTGCGCCTCGACCGCATGCCGCGCGGTCTGGTCGAGCAGCGTGTCCGGATAGCTGGGCATCACCAGCTGCGGCATGAGGTACTCGAACATCGAGCCACTCCATGACAGCAGCGTCGGCGTGCCGTTGACCTCGGTGAGCATCCGGCCAAGCGCGAACCAGCTCTCCTGTGACAACTGCCCCTGGGCGATGGCGACGAAGGCGCACAGCCGCGCTTCGGACGCCAGCAGGTCGTAGAAGCTGTTGTCGAGGCGATGGTCGTCGACGTTGTAGCCGATCGAGAGCAGGTTGCGGGTACGGTAGAACAGGAACCCGTACTCCATCAGAGAGAACTGCCCGGCGCGGTGCGCCAGCGCCTGCAGCTGCTCGATGCGCGCGCGCGCGTCCGCACCGGCGGAACCGGGCAGGGCGGCCAGCTGGCGCAGGCTGGGTACCGGCGCCTCGACGTCCGCGCCGGCATCGGCAGGGAGGTCGGCGAGAGTCGCGTGGGCGGCGTGGCATTCGGCAGCGAACAGGGCGGGCCAGTGCAGCGCACCTTCTTCCGGCGACTCCGGTGCCGGCCATTGCGCCAGCACGGCGTCGGCCAGACCGGCCAGCTCCTGCAATCGGGCGAGCAGCTGCGTCGTCCCACGGGGGTGGTCGGTACGCGTTGATGCCAGGCGCTGGCGAAGGTGGTTGAGCGCCTCGCCCAGTGTCGCGTCAGCGGGGCGATGACGTTGCCGCTCCTCTTCCAGCACCCCGAGCGTATCGGCCAAGCCGTCGAAGGTGTGCGGCGCCAGCACCGGCGCGTCCACCAGCGCGAGCAGGCCTTGGCGCAGCGTCAGCAGGTGACCGGCCAGGTTGCCGCTGTCCACGGTGGAGACGTAGCGCGGCTGTAGGGGCGCCAGGGTTTCGGTGTCGTACCAGTTCAGGAAGTGGCCGCGATGGCGCGGCAGCTGGTCCAGCGTATCGAAGGTGAGGGCGGTACGTTCCGCGACCGCGCCCAGCTGGAGCCAGCCGAAATCCCACGCGGACAGATTGGCCAGCAGGGACAGGCCGATGTTGGTCGGCGAGGTGCGCCGCGCCACCACCAGCGTCGGGTGCTCCTGGATATTGTCCGGCGGCAGCCAATGATCCTGCTCGCGCACCCAGGCCTGGAAGAACGACCAGGTGCGCCGCGCCAGCCGGCCCAGGAACGCCCGCTGGGTCACGGACAGTTCGGCCACGCTTGCGGCCGGCGGCCGGCCCAGCCATGCCATCAACGCGGGCGCAAAGGTCCATGCCAACAGCAGGGGCAGGGCGACCGGCAGGGCGTGCGGAGCCATGCTGGCTACGATCGCCGCCAGCGCAACCGCCAACACCGACGCCGGCGCCATCACCCGCCATTCCGCGCCGCGGTCGCTACCGAGGCGGCGCTCGACTTCGCTGGAGGGGTTCCATTGCAGCAGACGGCGGCGGGTGACGGTCATGCGCCAGAGCGTGCGCAGCACTGCGCCACCGGCCAGCAACGCTTCGTAGGGCAGACACGCGACCTGGGTGGCCGCGCGCAGCAACGACTGCAGCGTGCCGCGCCCGACCATGATGTAGTGCGCTTCCAGCGGCGTGTCGTCCGGAACGCTCAGCGCATCGCGCAGCATGCCGATCAGCGGCGGCGCGAACCACAGCGCCAGCACCCATGCCGTCCACGCAGCCGGGCTTTCGGCATACAGCCAACCCGCCACCAGCAAGGCCAAGGCGGCGATCGGCACCAGGCTCCGGCGCAGGTTGTCCAGCAACTTGCCGCGCGACAGCAGGCTGAGCCGGTTGCGTTCCCATCCCGATCCCGGGCGCGGTGTCCACGGCATCAACCAGGGCAACAGCTGCCAGTCGCCGCGGATCCAGCGCGCACGGCGCTTGGCATCGGCGGCGTAGCGTTCGGGGTAGTCCTCGTACAGGCGCACATCGCTGACCAGGCCAGCACGGGCATAGCAGCCTTCCAGCAGGTCGTGGCTGAGGATGCGGTTCTCGGGCAGGCGGCCCTCGAGCGCATGCTCGAACGCTTCGACGTCATAGATGCCCTTGCCCACGAACGAGCCTTCGTCGAACAGGTCCTGGTAGACATCCGAGACCATGCGCGAGTACGGATCGATGCCGGGCTCGCTGCCGAACATCCGCGCAAACCGCGAGGTGCGGCGCGTGCCCAGACTGGTGCCGACGCTCGGCTGCAGGATGCCGTAGCCCTCCACCACGCGTTGCAGCGCCGGATCGAAACGCGGGCGGTTGAGCGGGTGCGCAAGGGTGGCGACGAAGGCGCGTGCGGCATCCCGCGGAAGCTGCGTGTCCGAATCCAGGGTGATGACGTAGCGGACGCCGACCAAGGCGGCCGTGTCACCGACGGTGCGCATGAACGCGGCTGCATCGCCTTGGCGGAGCAGGGCGTTGAGCGCTGCCAGCTTGCCGCGCTTGCGCTCGTGTCCCATCCACACCCCTTCGCCCGGGTTCCATTGCCTGGGGCGGTGCAGCAGGTAGAAGCGATCGCCGCGCTCGGCCGCGTAGCGACTGTTCAGTTCCTCGATGCGCTCCACGGCGTGCGCAAGCAGGGTGTCGTCCGTCGGCGTCTCGGCGGCCGCAGCGTCGAGGAAGTCCGTCAGCAGCACGAAGCGCAGCTGGGGATCGCGGTTGGCCAGGAAGCGGACCTCCAGCGCCTCGGTCAGGACATCGATGCCTTCGATACTGGACAGCATCGAGGGGACCGCGACCACGGTGGAGCAGGCGGCGGGGATGCCTTCGCTGAAATCGAGCTTGGGCAGCGGCCTGGGCGTGACCAGTACCGTCGCCGTCCAGTTCACCAGGACGATGCCCAGCTCGCTGAACACCAGCAGCCCGAACAGCGCGGCCAGCCAGGTGGGCACCGCGCCACTGCCCGATGCCAGCAGGCCGCCGGTGGCCACCACCGCCAGCAGGGCAATCGGCAGCAGGTACAGGGCAAGGGGCACGCGGTGCGCCAGTCGCCGGGCCTTGCGGTGCCGTGGCGCTGCCTCGGCCACTGCGTCAACGGTGGCCGAGGCGCCTTCGCCCACGAGCCAATAGCCCACGTGCGTACGTGGCCCATCGTGCGGCGCAGCCGCGCGTGCCAGATCCAGCGCGATGGTCGCAACGCGTTCTTCCGCAACGCGGCTCCCGCGCGCGATCTTCTCTACGACATGGCGATAGGCATCGCGGGTGCCGAAATCCATCTGCGGATAGACGGCCATCGGGTCTTCCCGCAGCCGCTGCTCGACCACACTCATGTCTTCGACAAAGGTGCGCCAATCCATGGTGGAGAGGAAGCGCAGGCTGCCGATGCTGTTGCCGATGGAGACCTGGTCGGCCGCCTGCTGCTGGCCCTCGGCGGCGACCAGTTCATCGATGCGCTGCCCGGCCGCGGCGGCCCACTGTTCCAGCCAGGCGATGGGCATGGCCCACGCGCCGCCGCGCCCCTGCAGCGAGCGGGTCAGCTCGGCGATGAAGGCACCGGTCAAGGGCGGCTCGGAGCGTGCCATGTCCGCCACCACGAGCACGACATCGGTCGGGGTGTCGGACGCTGCGCGATTGAGGCTGTCCGCCCATTGGGCAGCCAGGCCACGGTCCGTCCCATCGCGCATCACCCGCGCAGCCATGCGCCGCAGATTCTCCAGCAGGGCCAGGCGCAGCATGATCGGAACGGCCCACAGTTCGCCCAGGCTCAGCGGCGCGAGCGACTGGTACGAGGCGATGAAACGGCCCAGCGTATCGCCGTCAATGCGGCCATCGCCATGCGCGATGGCCTGCATCGACAGCTCATACACCCGCGGCAACCCGGCCGAGGGGCCGGCGACAAGGGAAGGCAACTGCCGGCTGTAGCCGCGCGGCAGGTGGCGTCGCGCGGTCTGGATCTGTTCTTCGATCAGGTAGTAGTTGTCGAGCAGCCATTCCCCGGCGGGGGTCACCGGCCGCTGTTCGCGCACTACGTTGCTCAGCAGCGTATTGGCGTCTTCCAGGACACGTTCGTTGGCTTGCAGGCGATCGAGCAGGCGCTCTGCGCCAGGTCGCATCCGCACCCGGTGCTGGCGCGCAAGGGCGCGGCCGTACACCTCCATCTGTTCAACGCTGTACAGCGCGGCACGCAGGGGGACCTCGGTGGCTTCGATGGCCGGGACCGAGGCCTGGCGCTCACGCCAGCGCCAACGGACAAGACGACGCAGGCGGAGCCAACGACCAAAAAGACGGCGAAAGTGGGGCATAGGTTACCGAGGGGGGCAGGTCGCGTCCTTGCATAGTTGCATTCGGGGTGGCGTGATAGCTGTGAAGGCGGGGCTCGGAGCCCACTGGTTGCGGTCTGCTGCACGCAACGCTCCAGCATCGCCTCCCTCAGCGTGAAGAGGGCAGGCATCCTCTGCCGACCTTCCATGAAGCCTACGGAGCGGTCGTTGGCAGCAGTACCCCGGATGGTCCAGGTTATGCCGGGCACGTCAGGGATGGGCCACTGGATTGAGCCAGATGCAGCAACGCTACATGGATTGGCACGGCCGGCGTGGGTGCGCTCACTTTCCACGCAAATGCAATTCGGGAAGGGCGCACAGCTTCGGTGGGAGAAGTAGGTACCGGGGCCGCGCTCCCGGACGGCCGCCAACGTTCTGGGTTCAGCGGTAAACTCAAGCCCGGATCTCAAGCCACGGGTTGAGAAAGAGAAAACACGATGAACAGGGTCCACAAGGAGATCGCAAAAACGGCGGGTATCTACTACCTGCAGGCCATTGCTTTCGCGCTTGCGAGTTATCTGATCATGTATTTTGCTTACGGCGGTGTGCGTCTTTCCCTGCTGATGTGGTCGGCGATCGTGGTTGCGGTGTTCACTTTGTTCTACCTGCCGGCTTTGGTGCGGAACATCCGATTGGCCAAAGCGATCGACAGGAACCGGGAGCGTGGTGGGATGCCCTAGCGGGCGTCGACGCGGTCCTGACACGCGTCGGCTATGCTCGCTCGCCATCGCGTGCAGGAACCCAGCGCATGCCCTCCACCCGAAAGCGTACCCAATGCGCGCTGTGTCGCGACGCCGAGCCGCTGTCGTTCGCGTTCAGCTATGCGTTCCAGCCCATCGTCGATATGCGCACAAGACAGGTCTTCGCCCATGAGGCCTTGGTGCGCGGACCGGCAGGCGAGCCTGCCAACTCGGTGCTGTCCCGGGTCACCGCCGATAACTGTTACGTGTTCGACCAGGCATGCCGTGCCAAGGCTATCGAGATCGCCGCGCGGTTGAGGATGCCGTCGCATCTGTCGATCAACTTCCTGCCCAACGCCATCTACCGGCCCGAACTGTGCATCCGCTCCACCCTCGAGGCCGCGCAACGACACGACTTCCCGGTCGAGCGGATCATCTTCGAAACCGTTGAAGGCGAGCAGATCAATGACGGCAAGTGGCTGGCCGAGATCCTCACCGAGTACAAACGGATCGGCTTCAAGACGGCCATCGATGATTTCGGTGCCGGCTTTGCCGGCCTGAACCTGCTGGCCGATTTCCAGCCCGACATGGTCAAGCTGGACATGGGCTTGATCCGCGGCGTTGACCGGAGCGCCTCACGGCGCGCCATCGTTGCCGGTGTGGTGTCCATGTGTGCAGCGCTGACAATTGATGTGATCGCCGAAGGGATAGAAACCGCTGACGAGGCACGCTGCCTTTCCGATCTCGGCATCGAGCTGATGCAGGGATACTGGCTTGCTCGTCCGCGTTTTGAAGGCGTAGTGACCGAGGACGAGCTTACCGGGGCGATGTAAGGTCGCCTCACGGCCTCAGGCTGTCGGTACGGTGCCGCCATCGATCGTGTACTCCACACCGGAGATGGACGACGCGCGGGGCGAGACCAGGAATGCAATCAGATCGGCTACCTCGGCCGGCCGGGCAGGGCGCCCCAGCGGAATGCCTCCCAGCGACTGCATGACCTGCTGTTTGGCACCCTCATAATCTGTGCCTGCATTGGACGCGATCCGCTCGACGAATGCGATCGCAGCGTCTGTCTCGATCCAGCCCGGCGACACGCGGACCACGCGCACCCCCTTGGGAGTGACTTCCTTGGATAGGGCCTTGCTGTAAGTGGACAACGCTGCCTTCGCAGCGGCATAGGCAATCGTCGCATCATGCAGCGGCAGTACTCGCTGGATCCAAATCACGGACACTATGGTCCATACTTGCCGGGTGGGCTATGAACACTGAATATTTCACTATTTCTATACGAACATGGCATCCGTTTATGCCCGCTGAAACTCTTATTGCAGCCATAGGTCTGGAGCCAGATATAGCTTACAGCGTAGGATCAAGGAGGACGAATCCGTTGGGAGAACTTCCTGATGGATTCTATCGAACAAGCTATTGCACATTCGGCCTTCTAAGGAAAGCCCCTGGTGATTTTACCGAGGCGCTCGCACCACTGCTCGATCAGCTGGAAAATAACCAAAGCACTTTCCACCATATCGCCTTTACTGGCGGGCGAACCGAGCTGTACGTCGGCGTTTTTGTCGAAGGATCCAGCGGCTTCACGCTTGGAACTGCTGATATGAGGCGCTTGGCCGAGCTTTCACTAGAGCTGTCGATCGAGGTCTATCCGTAGACGGCTACATCGAACTGAATTGCCCAGCGTTTCGTGTAGGAGGTCAGCATGCGGTTCGATAACCGCACCTGGGCGATAACTGACACTTATCGCTAGCACGGAATCAACGGGGCAGGGTGCCCCTACAGGAGGCAATTCTATGGCTCGCGGCATCACCGAATCCGACGTTCACACGGCTGCTGACGAACTGGTCGCCAGCGGGGAGCCGTCAACGGTAGAGCGCATTCGCGGCCACCTTGGTACGGGGTCACCAACACGGTGACGGGCTGGCTGGAGACTTGGTGGAAAAATCTAGGCACTCGCCTGCAGCCGGAGCTATCAGATCTGAAGGACGCTCCCGCCGTTCTTGCGGAGATCGCCGGGCAGTGGTGGGCGCTGGCCCTACAGCATGCTAGGCGGCCCTGGAAGATCTGGCCGAGGCCAGGCGGGAGCTCTCAGCTGAGCGCGAAGAGCACCACCGTCAGCAGAAGGCGTTAGAAAAACAGGCGAGCGAGGTGCGCTCTCTTTCAGAGGCAGCCGATCTTTCGGAGAAGGTTGCCACTGCACGTGCGACAGAACTTCAGAGACTAGTGGAGCAACTCCATGCCCAGATCGGCGAGCTGAATGTCGGCTCTTGCCGTTCTCTGTCCATGAATCCCCCTAGATTGCATCCTGCGGGCATTCTAGCCGGGGTGTAGGAGCGGTGCCCCTACGGATACGCTCTCAGCCAGCAGACCGCCCGACGTGCCGGTCCCGGAAGTCGCCCAGGTCTACAACGACGATCTTGACCATCTGGCGCTGACCGGCTTTTCGCTGTCCGGTCTCGGCCTTGCGCCGGGAGGCGAACCCGGCGACCCTGAGTTCCATCTGATCGCGCCACGCCAGCCCGGCAATCCGTTCGGTGGTCATGCGGTCGCCGTCAGGGCTGACTAGGTAGTTGCCTCTGACGCTCCAGCCCGCGAAGGGGCCGGTCAGGTACTGGCACACGCATCAATGCTCGCTTTGTCCTTGGAACCACGGAGAGGCAAGAGCGATGCCGGCAGAAGTCGGATCAAGCCTGCATAGTACCGGCTGACGGTTAACATAATATACATTATGCGAAATGGGCTATCGGGCCATCCGATGCTTTTTCGGCTCAGGCTGGCGCCGGATGAGCCATGCGACATGAGCGGTGTCTGCCGCACTAGAGATGAACCATTTGCAGCACCTGATCGCCCCAAATGCGGCACTTAAACGCCCGCTTTTCTGCGGAGTGCAGCAAACCTGCCTCTAATTCCGTAGCGGTCCTGAAGAGTCGCCCCAATTCCGTGCGGAAATCGAGTTTTCACTACGCCGGCGCCCTTCGCTACTGGTCCGGGTGGTTTGTGGGCAGGTATGGCCGCCCGCTCACCCGCCCGTCCCGTCGGTAGCGGTGGTGCAGTTCGTGGTCGACCACGTGGGGCGCGCCGGCGAGAGTGGCCTGCAGTGGGACCTGCCGGCCGACCTGGATGATGCATTGATCCGGGCCGGGCTGAAGAAGAAGCCCGGCCCGCTGGCCTTAGCCAGCCTGGTGCACCGGGTGGCCGTGTTGTCCGCCGGCCACCAGCAATCGCGGCAACTTAATCCGTGCGAGGACCGCGCCGTGGGGACGCTGCTGTCCAAAGGCCGACGAGCCGCCCACAAGCGCGGCGAGCGCCCTGCCAAAAAGACCGCACTGCTTGCAGCCGATGTGCGGGCGATGGCGGCGACTTGGACGACTCGCTCAAGGGGGAGTGCGATCGCGCCCTGCCCTACTTCGCATTCGCCAGCGGCGGACGCCGCCGCAGCGAAGTCGCCGATGCGACGCTGGCCAATCTGCGCCGCCTCCAAGACGGCGGATTTAGTTACCACCTGGACAGTGGCAAGACGCTGCAGTCCGGACCGGTCGCCGACAGCAGCCGCGATAAGCCGATCCTGGGCGAGGCGGCGACCGCTCTGCAGGATTGGCTCTCTGCAGGATTGGCTCAGCGCAGCCGGCATTGGCGAGGGCCCGATCTTTGGGCGGGTGCCCTCGGTGGGGCGCTCAGCGGGAAGGCGGTGGCCGCCATCGTGAGGGCTCGGGCCCGCCCAGGCCGGTTTGGAGGGCAAGTTCGCTGGGCACAGCCTTCGCTCGGGCTTTGTCATCGAGGGTGCCCAGGGAGGCATTGCCCTGCCGACTCTCATGGCCATGACGGATCACCGCTCGGTTGCGAGCTTCGTCGGCTACTTCCGAGCTGGGTGCGCCCAGCTTAATCCGGCATCCCGGTTACTGGATGCTCCGCCCGATCACGAGTTGTGAGAGCGGCTGATTGATTCGTGCTACTGAGCGGTATCTGTAGGTCTAGGTTCTTGTGGAACTCTTACATCTTTATCATTTGAAGCCTGCGGCGTCAGCGAAATCCCAAGTCCTTCAAGCTCGCGTATTATCGAATCGAACTCAACCTTCGCGCGTGAAGCATTCTCTTCGTCAGAACCCTCGTAGTTCGTTCGAAGCCACTGTGCGGGGATCGGGTGCATCCCTTGGGTGATTGCGGTCCTTTCGCCCTGAATGGACTGGTGGATTCGACGTATCGTCGAAACTTGGGAAGCGTCAGTTATTGCTGCGCCAATTCCCGGGAGGTGCGGGCTCAGCTCGGGAGTGCGAAACAGTCTAAGTTGCAGGTCGACCAGTAGCCGAGCATCGCGCTTGACGCCTTTTAGTGTGAAGTAAGTGTTTATTGCGGACACTACTCCGACCACGCAGGTAAGGGCGCGAATGGTAGCGGGCTCGTAGCGCTCATCCTTAGTATTGAAGTAAGTGGAGGCCAGGCGGCCGATAGCGTTACCGACGGCATCTAGCCTCGTCGCCGTCTCATTACCGCCAGGAATGGAGGTCACAATCGCCCGCACCCTATCTCCAAGCGTCATCACGGAAATCGCAACTTTTGTTCCATAAAAATCTGCCCAAACCTCAAGCGCTCTTGTGTCGCTACTGGACTGATCGCGGTATCCGCCATGGACATTAAGAAGATGAGCGGCCTCATGGCCTAGCACAAGGAGCAGAAACATCATTGTTTCCAATGTATCCACATCGCAATTGGCTAGGTCTTGGCTGACGGCTATGCCCCCCTTGGTAGCGCCACCGATGTACCGTGTAGTAAATCCATTGACCGCGGCATTCATCACGAATTCGGCTTCGGGAAGGAAGAAGCCCTCAATGTCAGATTTGAATGCCTCAAGAACATCTATACCCTTAACCACGATTTACAGTCCCTTGATTAGATTTTGATCGAGTGTCGACCATCAGGCAGGAACCGAGCTGCTTAAAGATTGCGCGCTCTTTGCCTGCGGTGTTCAAGCGGCAGTGATTTAAAACTCAACACCGGCTGAATGCGACCCGTATCGGACTTGATGTAAGAATGTCCGCTGCATCTAAAATTCCAGAGGGGTGCCGATCTGAAGTGTGGCACCGCAATTAGTACATTTCAGGCCCGCAAGAACATAGTCTTTTAACTGGCGCGCACCTGGATGTCGAGTACATTGTTTGCCACATCCCCAGTATCAATCTCATCCACGAGTCCGAAGGACAATGCTCCACTTAGGTATGCCTTTCGATTTGACCCGCTAAGTTCAACTTGATATCCCGGCCTCCAGTCGTTAAAAAACTTCTCAACGTTCAGAAATTTCGCGTTTATGGGCGCCTCAAATCTCTGCTTGACCATGGGCAGAAAATCGCGGCGCATCCAATCCGCGAACTGCTCAGTGAAGGCTATGAACGACTGAGTCTCGTTCGGTTTAGCGTCCCTACGCCGCCCTCGAAGAACCACTGCACAAGTAAAATCGGCGGATGCACTGAAATCGTGATGTTGATCAACTTCCCCGAATTTCATTCTAATAAAGACCTCTGTCGAGGCGGCAAAGGAAGGATGTACGGGAAGTCCGACCCTCGATGCGGTCGATAGGGCTTGCTCCTTTGCCTCTTGTGCAAACATCTCTGACAGGCGAGCTACCTTCTTGTACTTTTTGGTGGCCATCAGCTCTTTCACTGAAAGAGTCACAAGGCGCTTCTTGTCCCAAGCGAGCTTCGTATACTTTGGCTTGGTACCATCCATGTACTTTGCTAGATGGACGCTCTCGCCGAAAAGTGTGGAGGCACGTTGGGTCAACTCAAAGACTGAAGCTCGGGGAGTCGTCTCTGAGCCTTCGACGCATAGCACGGAATCTTCCGGCTTGGCCCTCTGGAGGTCGCAAGCAGGACTGATCACAAGCAATACCCTCCTTTGGGCGCTCACCACTCCTGCTCCAGTTGATTCTGTGTCGCCCTGCTTGACCTTAGGCATGACGCGATAGATGTCGCCAAATCTTGGCGCTTTCGTATTTGTAGAAATAGGAGATACGGCTATCTGAGAGAACAGCTCAAACAGAGCAGTGCCAACTTCCGCTTTGCCATCCAGGGGGATCTCGCCCTCGCTAGGTAGGAGCTTATTCTGCATCGGCGGGGCAGATCGAATTCGTGATGCTAGCGCTTCGGAGACAAGCCAGCTCAGATACTCCTGAAGGGACTCTCCCTCAACATCAAGACGAAACGCATTCAGCATTCCTAGCTCATGGAGCTCAATGGCATCCAGCTGTTTAGCTAGATCTGCCGCAGCCTCCTTGATTGTTGTTGATACGACATTAATGTAGCCGTCAAGTTTAAATGACTGCGGGTACTTGTACTTCCATTTATTTACTTCCGAAAGGAGCAGGCTCTCGTCGATGTCTGACTTTCGTAACGAGCTGAAGAACGCCATTCGAATCCCTGTGGCGTCGCGAAATGCCTTTAGTTGGGCTCTATTGGGAAGCGATGATGATATAAGATAAATAAGCTTCGGTGCCGGGATGCCTTCGACGGTAGGACGCGCTTTGTAGTGCTCTGCAAATTGCCCATGCCCCATTATCGACTCTGAATTACTAGCGCCATCGTGAAGGCGGAAATCAACGAAGGCAATGCTGCAGTCGGAGAGGGCGAGCTTTGCATCATCAAGACTGGCAAACGTCTTCGGCGTGATCCTTAGCTTCTTTTCGCAAAACCGCTCAATTGCTTTGAGGGCTTCCGAGTGCGCCAGACTCTTAAGCTTGGAATCAGCAAAAAGAGGCTCGAGTGCCTCGCCGGCAACGCCGCCGGCCTTGTAGAGCGGCCACAATGCTGCGGCGCCCTGCTCAACGGCTTTCATCAGATCGCCGTGGGTGTGCTCGGCGGCCAGATTGAGCGCTTTGCCCAGTGCCTCGTAACACTCTGGCCGAGTGTCAATAATGTTCGATACTTCAGAAAGCGTCTCTTGCGATGCGACGCCAACTGGCGTCGCGTAGGAATCGTCAACGATAACGATGCCCCCAGTTTTCCCGTTCTTGACTGCTTGGATAAGGTCCATTTATTCCCCCGCGAACTTCAAGATAAATCCGTTATGTTGATCGTCGACCAGGTCTGAGAGCTCGAGCGTAGCCCCGTTCTCTTCCGCTAACCGCTTAGCAATGTACAGCCCCAAGCCACGCCCCTCTCCCGAAGGCTTGGTTGTATAGAAGGCAGTGAAGACCTTCTCGCCTACACTTTTTGAGATGCCTGGGCCGTTGTCTTCTACCCTCAACTCGCGCTCTAGTGGGTCCAGAACAATTGAAACCTTAGCCGGCGAATTTCTATCTGTCCTTCGATTTAGCCAATAGACGGCATTGCTTAGCAGATTGTCCAGAATCTGAAGCATTTGTCCTCGCTCCAACTTGTGCTTGAGCTTCTTCTTGGGCGGATTCCACTCGATTATGACCGAATCTCTTGTTGCCTTCGCCTCGTACATTTCCACCATCATTGTGACGATATCACCCACATCATGTAGGAGGCGCGACTGACGGCCAGGGATGCTAAGTTCGTCGAGCACCCGAACGCGCTTATTCAGAGTTTTAATCTGTGCTTCCAGTACAGCGAGCTGCTTGGGATCCTTTGCCGTGGACTTCCTTGAAAGCAGCTCTAGCGCATCTTCGGTAGTACGCGAAAGCTCATGGGCTATGAGTTCGACCATGAGGCCAACGCCGGCTAGATGGATGTATCTTTCGATCTCCTCTTCATGTGCTTCTAGCGCCTCTTTTGCTCGACCCCAAGCATCTTCTACCTCTCTAAGCTGAGCGATGATCTTATTTACCGAGGAGGCCTCGTCGGGCACGCGGGTCTTTAATTGTCTCAGTGAGGTTGAGGCTGCCCGCTGATTCTTATCAATGCGCACCTGCAATTGCTTGATCGTCTCCGCATCAGCTGGCTGATTCTGCTTATCAACTGACTCAAGGAATGTTTTGCAGTCAGATATGATTGCTTGACGCAGCAGTCTGCGCAGAGCTTCCTTCTCAGGGCCGTCTCGGAATCCCTCTCGATTGGTTTGATCTTGAAGGTGCGGGTTGGTGTCCGACGCTATTCGTAGATATCCTACGATCTGCCCGCGGTTGAGTTTGTATGCGCCACTTGAGAGCGCTTTCCTATCCAGATCGAGCCAGTCGTCTGCAGGCGACCCGTAGGGATAGACACGATAGCCATCTCGATAGACCAACAGTCCGCCATTCCACGTGCGAACAAATGGCCCGACTTTCTGCTCCCAAAGTTCGTTATTCTCGCGCATAAGCCTGCCGCGATTGAACCAGTGAAACTCCGCGTCAAAATCCCCAACAGTGGCTAGAGCTGCCACTACTTCATCAGACCCCGGCAGTGCGTCGCTGGCCTTGGGTCGACGTCGGCCGCGGACTTCATGGCTTACCGATTCACACAGATGAGCGCCTTCATGCGTGATCGTTTCGACTCGATCTCGTCGACGATAGTCTGTTGTAACTGTAAGGGTGGGACCGTCCTTTCCATCGTAGGGATCCCCATTGTTTGTTCTGAAAGCTATAACGCAGTGAGCATCGGCGTGCTCCAGTAAACTTGACTGGAACATTGTCGCTTCTTTTACCGGCTTGCCTTGCCAAGCCACGAGCAGGAAGCGAGACGCATAATTATCCAGAAACGGATCTTTTAGCTTCGCGAATTCTGTCTTGGAGAGTTCTTGCAATTTAAGTGGAGACCAGTCGGACTGGAGCTCCCTAACAACGATCTGCGTCCCCTTAACATCCGGGCTCTTCTTGCGATTAGTTTTGAACGGCCGGAAGTCGATCGCGCTAGCGTCCAAGTCTGGGTCTTCAATCACAGGCCTCCAGTCCATGACTAGCTCGTTCCAGCGCAGCTCCGTCAGTGTGCCCGTAGTCACCGTGATGTGGTGACCGATCCGCATTGCTGCCAAGCGCCCAATTCCCTTCTCACCCAGTGGCGCCTGCTGGCTCTGGGTTGATTTGGACCTTGCCTTCTTTTGGTGCAAACGTGCAGGAGTGCCAACCGTCAGGTAATGGACCTGCAGACTGGCCACAGTCATGCCGTCGCCAGTGTCTGACACGCTGACGAAGTTGAAATCGTGGATGGCTTTCTTCAGCGCAGCAAGAGCTTCAGATCGGCCTTGGGGCTCGCCGACTGCTTTCCAAAAATCCTCCAGCAGCTCCCTGGGCGCATCCTTATCGATGGCATCCTCAACCAGGGACGCAAACTTCAGAGGCTCCCACGTTCGCGAGTCGCTTGCGAGAATAGGCTGCCTCAGCAACCGACGATATGCGGAAGGCTGGACGAAGACCTGAACCTTGAGTGTGATGTTCTCTGACCCAGCGTCAATTCCGTTCTTCACTAGCTCGTACAGAGCCACGGCGTCTGAGCTGATGAGCTCTGCGCCAAGCTCTAGGAGTACTCTAGCCTTGAAGGTAATGGTCATTCCCTTTCCATCTCCGATTTGATTCTCTGTGACCTATACGGTACACACCACGCAGCCGTCGTCCTCGGCCACTTCCCTTTGCGCCCGGAAGATATCGGCTAATGATTGATTGTCTTTAGAGGACAGTCTAGCCGGCCGCTTCAAGGCATCCTGTTTGATCTGAGCGACGCGTTCGGGCCTGCGCAACTGGGCCAGTGGCTCCCCCTGCGACCAAGTGAAAAGATTGCCCGTGGGAACGTACTCTCTCTCGTATTCCTCAGCCTTGTCGAAAAGGTCGGGGTAGGTCTCGAGTAGATTCACCCACTCGATCTTCTGTTGGTAGAAACAGAAATAGCAACCCGAGCGGGTGCGCCCCCACTTGGTGTAGGGCGGCATGCCGACGCCGGACTGGTGCAGAATCCGCACGATGTCGGCATACACCAGTCCGTCCTCGATGAATGGGTAGACTGGGATGATGTTTTGCTTGGTGCTCACGTAGCCCTGGCGGTCCTCGTCAGCGCGGATCCCAACATAGTTCAACACCGGTTCCTCACCGATGTAGGCTTCGAAGGGCTTTAGCTTGAGCATCTTGGTGCACCAGCGCCGATGGTTGGAGGGAATCATCCCTCCATACATCTCATACCAGTGATCGAAGCCCTTGTCTGCATTGAGCTTGATCACTGGTCGACCCAGATAGTCTCCAATTCGATCAAGGTACTCGTACGTCTCGGGCAACTCTTTGCCTGTGTCGTTGAAGATGTACTCCATGTTCGGGATGCGATCGCGCATGTACAGTGCAAGAGCTGCGCTGTCCTTGCCGCCCGAAAGGCTCAGGATGTGTCGAGGTTCGGTCATGCCACGCTCTCCGGCTGAGTTGCGGGTAGATCGGATGAGAACTCCAGAAGCAGCCGGGCCAAGGCATAGGCCGGCACCGGTACGCGTGCGAGCGCTGCCCGAAGGTCAGCCATATCTTCTGAGGCCAAGAGGCCTTCAGCATCTGCAGGAACGGCAACAAAGCGCTCTTTGCCCTTCTGGTCCACGACATGGACTGCAACTGCCGCGTGATCGGGCGACTTGGATGCCCCGGTCAGCTTGTTCAGTGCCACCACACGCGTCAGTAGCGTGTAGACCCGCCGTACCTCGCCTCTGAATCGAACAATAGTCTCGTCGTGCCAAGTATCGATGCTGCGACCCCCAAGAAGGCTGGCTAGCGAATCAATCCACTGCCGTTCATCGCGTTGTCCGTCCATCGACCTCTGCATGAAGGATTTGAGCGCATAGTCGACGACCTCCCCGGTGGCGCCCTGTGACAGCGCCACGATGTGAGGCCGGACATCAGCCACGTCGCGCACACCTACCTCCTGCGCAACCACGGAGACGATCTCCGAGCGCAGCTCATTGAGTCTCTCAGTCCCGGCGCGCAGCAAGCCTTCAAAGCGAGCACGAAGAACTTCAACGGCGACTTTACTCTTGCCATCGATCGGCTCTCGGACTTTGATCGCTCCAAGCGCGAACGGGACCGTCACCGTGAGCATCTCGATCGGATCGGAGGCCTTGTTCAAGAGCGCCAGAACCGCGCGATGCGAGGCCTCCAGCTTCGTCGAGTTGAGGGTGTGTTCGGGAAGGGTCAGGTACCAGTCGTAGATGGCACGAGTGATTTCCGCCACAGTCGCGCCGACTTCGGCCGAACCTAGGTGCTTCCGCAGGGCGGTTTGGTACACGGCCAGAACCGAAGCCGTAGAGGACTGGGCGTGGATCATGTGCAGCTCAAACGCATCAGGCTTCTTCACCAGCCGGCCTAGATGGCTATCCTCCAGGACCGTGAGGTAGCTGCCACGTTCGCGCAGGATGATGGCATCGCGGTTGACGCACAGGAAGGCGGCAATCAGCAGCAAGGAAACGCTGTCCCTCATGCCAAATGGTGCGCCCGCGAGATGATCCATGACCTGTCGAATCGTGATCAAGCCCTTCGCATCCAGCAACTGGCTGAGCGCATTCCAGGCCGGCAGCCAGTCGCTGTCAGTGGAGGGCGCCTGGAAGCTCCAGGCTACGCCATCGTGGCGGTGAAGCCCCGTGTCTTTGAACAGGGACAGGTAGATCGCCATTTCAGGCGGGGTCTGCTGTATGCCCAAATCTGCCTGGTCTTCATTGGCAAACATCCGCTCAAGCAAGCGCTGACGTGCAGCAGCAGCTGCGCTGGATACCGCGGTGCGGTTGATAAGCTCGTTGCGGACACGAGGTGCTTGGCCGTAGAGATCATCCAGAATGGTGGAAAGATGCTGATTGAGCTGGCGTCCTGACGCGACGTCCAGGCGCTGGCCTAGGTGCCACCAAGTAACCCCTTCCTTACCCTGCTCCGGTGCCCGTAGATCCGCCAAGCGCAGGGAGATGTTCGCGGTGACGCGATGAACAGCCTGCCGGACCTCATTTCGAGCATAGGTGTCGACGCGAAGGTCAACGCATTCGCTGCCCAGCTGCGTCCAAGCTGCCAAGTCATCTGCAAGTTCGAGATCGTCCTCGCTCACATTCCTTAACGCAAACAAGCGGCCCGGAACAGACGATGCGCTCATTTCTTGAAGCTGGCGACCGAGCGAGGCAGCATTCTGGTCCGGATAGCACGGAATGATCAGGATCTCGGCGTCGCCGTTGATGTGTCGCTCCGCCCTTCCTTGTATCTGTGCGATCTCATCGAACATATGAATTTGAGCCGTCCGCAGCGTTCCGGTTTCAAAGTAATGCCGATGCGCCACCATCGGCCGCGGATCAGGAAGATGCTGCAGCAGGGAGCCCAGCCGTTGCGCCGGCTGCTGACTCTTGCGAATCCGCGAGTACTCGCTCGCGACGTCGACACTGCTTTGTGGCCACAGGCATAGCTCCTGCGTTGCGGGGCGCACGTAAAGCAGAGACTTCTGGATTAGTTTCTCGACTGCTTCGGAGATGGAGGGCGAGTCGATTCTGTCGTCCAGGGCGAATGAGAGATTTGCCAAGGTCACGGGCAAGCCGGGCTGAGGCTCAAGCAGATTCATCAGTCCCACTGCTTTGAGGCAAAGCAGCTCGTCGGCCTCGTATACCGGCGCAGAGCGCAGTGTTTCCTGAAGAAGCGACCAGCGTTTCAGGCGTTCTTCGTCGAGTGTGCGCAAGGTTCCTTGCGCGAGCAGCCAGTCACAAAGGTCACTAATGCGATACCACTCGTCCGGATCCAAATTGCGACGAGCAATGTAGTCTTGGAAGGCGAAAGGCTCCGACGCCAGCAGGAAGGAGAACGTGGAACGCTCGTTCTGGCCAAAGCGTCGGAACATCGAGACGGCAGAAAGCAGCGCAGTAGGGTGAAGCGGATAGAGACTCTCGCCACTAACGCCCTCCCCCTTCAGTAGTCCCGAATCCAGCAGGCCCATTTTGCTCGCCTGAAGATACAGCTCCTTGGACCGCGCAGCTACGCCGACGCGCTTGTATGCCGCGCGATCGGGCTCCAACGCCCGGGAGACAAGTTTGGCAGTACTTTCGAAAGACTGAACGAATGAGATGTCTTCGAACCGCTCAGCGACCTTTGCCCATTCCAGGCCTGCGCGACGATCTCGCCGGCCACCCGCATAGTCATCGAACCGCTGGTGCAGAAAGCCGATGATGGCTACTGGGATATCGTCTACGCGACCGCCGCACTCCTCAGCCAAGGCTTGGAAGAAGGAAGCATCGATGGTGGAGTCAGGCTTCGCGGCATACTCCAGCCAGCGGCCCATTTCATCGACCAGGATCAGTAGACCGTCAGAGGCGATAGTGGAAGAGGCTAAAAGTCCGCGAACTTCAGCAAGGAGCAGGAGCACTTCACCTGCTGCCACCTCCCCGGTCTGCCGCGAATGGACGAATTCACTCAGGCGGTTACGTAGCTGCTTCTGATTCGGACTGGTTCGGCGCCTAGCCAGGAGCTCGTCGAGTGCGCGAGCAAGCGCTATGCTCGCATCCTCTTTGGCGCCAGTGATGACCAGCACCTCGTATCGCGGCAGCTTACGCAGATCCGGGAGCAGGTCCTTGGCTTGTTCATCAAGAACGGCGCCGGCAGCACCCTTCTTGGTCAGCGGCTGGCTGAAGACATTTGCCAAGAGCAGACCGAAGGCTGATTTGCCGCTGCCGTAGCTGCCGGTTACGCGCCAAGCGCGTTGGGTTGATGCTGCAGACAGGCCTTTTGAAAGGCGTGCAAGCGCTTGGCGGACACCATCGGTGATCAAGTAGCCTTCGAGTGCGCCGGCGTCGTCCAGATCGCGGGAGATGTTGACGGCACGCACGTATCGGCTGCGCACGCCAAGAGCGTCTTTGATGGTCATCTTGCGATTGCTCATACATACCCCACTTTGGCCTTGGCCTTTCTTACATCCGCTGTCAGCAGAGTGATGGCTTGGAGCTCCGCACTGTCGGAGAGGTGGAACAGAGCTGGGTACAATGCGCAGGCCTCGGCCAGCAACTGCAGAAGCGCACGTTCGTCCAAGCGTAGCGTCAGGCCTGGGCTGCCAAAGCCGGTCTGAAGCGAACGAAGGGAGATGGTTTTGTCATTCGGCGCGGCCAGCTCCCAGTAGTCAAGCAGCACGCGGGTGAACGTCTCTAGCGAGAGATGCTTCCAAGGACCGCGGGAGAATTCGATCAGCTCCTCCTTCTCGCCGGCCGGCACGATGCGGGCCAGCCCAAGCTCTTGGAGCGGGCTTCCCAGACGTTCCTCAATACTTGCGCGCTCTGTGTTCGGAGATGCAGCGTAAGTGCTCAGGAAGATATCCAGATGCTGCCGGACCGTGGTGGCCGACAGCTTTTTATCAAGCGAGACCGCGTGTCGCTCCAATCGCTGCAGCAGATAGCGCTTGAGCACCTCCTTCTCTGGCAGCTGGAAGAACGCGACATGCCAAGCAGCTAGGTCGGCCTTGGCCGCTAGGCGCCAGTGCAATAGCCAAAGGCTACCGACGTCTTCAAGATAAGGATCTGCGCCACGTTTCTGGTCCAAAAGCCAAATGGCGAACGGGGTCGCTGTCGGGTCAGCCCTGGGCTGGTCCGCCATCAAACCAAACGCTTGCATCCAAAAGCGTACGGATTTGACCATGTTACGGCCGATGCCGAGGGCAACCATGACCTGCTCGTCATCGCGAACAGCTTCAGGACGTCGAATAAGGAGGTCATAGAACTTGGGAAGCCAGCCGTAGCGGCACGGGAAGGACTCGTGGCCAGAGAAGCGATCTCCCGAGGTCCGTTCGGCAAGATTCGCAGTTGCGGCATCAAGCATTTGATTTTTAAGCCTTTTTGATGCGGCATCCTGCCCCAATGGCTTGCCGCCTATGATGAGTATAGGCGGCTGCTCCTCGTGGTCAATCTTGACAGTCTCCCGAGGTCGCTAGTGCCGCAGTTCACCTACAGCCCAGGCCAGACGCTCCACGACGTAGTTGATCTCTTCTTCAGTCGTCATCCTGCCCAGCCCCAGTCTCACGCATTGAGATGCCTCTTCCTTTGACAAACCCAGGGCGGTCAAAACGGGCGAAGGCTCCAGAGTGCCGGAGTTGCAGGCAGATCCAGTGGACATTGCAATTTCCGGCAGCATAAGCAAGAGGCTGTCCGCGTCTGCGCCCTCAATTCGCAGGTTAAGATTGCCGAGATACCGCTGGACAGCACTTCCGTTCAGGTGGACTCCTCCCACCTTGGTAGCCAGGCCTTGATGCAGCTTCTCGGCAAGCTTGGCAATCCTGCCCAACTCTGCGGCACCCGCTTCTGTCATCAACCGCGCCGCCGTGGCGAATCCGGCGGCAAGAGGGACAGGGACCGTTCCTGCCCTGAGTCCGCCTTGTTGCCTGCCTCCAGTAATTTGTGGGCGCAATGCTCTGCGGGCACGATCATTGACGAAAAGCGCTCCAATGCCCTTGGGGCCGTAAATTTTGTGGGCCGAGATGCTTAGCAGATCGATATGATGACGATGGACATCGATGGGGATGCGCCCATAAGCCTGGGCGGCATCCACGTGGAACAGAACCCCACGATCCCGGCAGATTGCGCCGGCATCAGCGAATGGCTGTATGACCCCGATCTCACTGTTCACCGCCATCAGCGAAACAATTCGTGTTGTGGCCGTAATGCTTGCTGCCAACGCCTCAAGGTCAATAAGGCCGTCATCGCCCACCGTCAGCAGCGTGACTGAGGTACCGCCCTCCCGCAAGGACGAAAGTGTGTTGAGCACACTACTGTGCTCAGTGACGCAACTGATGAGACGTGACTTGCCGCGGGCCGGTAGGGCGCCACGAAGCGCCAGATTGTTCGACTCCGTCGCCCCTGAAGTCAGCACAATTTCACTTGCTGAAGCGCCCACGACCAGCCCAATCTCTTCTAATGCCTGGTCAATGGCGTGCTGCGCCCTCACTCCAAATCGGTGCTCAGATGAGTGCGGATTCCCGTACATCGTCGTAAAGTACGGAAGCATAGCTTCCAGTACCTGCGGATCGACCGGGGTAGTTGATTGATAATCAACGAAGACCTCACGAGTCATGGGCGATCTCCACTTGATCGGACACGAGCGGCGCCATCCATCCTGCTGTCTTGGTTTCCCAGGTTTTGATCTCCGTCCGGAGCTTATCGGCATCCACCTTGACAAGCTTGTCGAGCCGCCGGGGGAAGGTGGTGGTGTACGAAGGCAGCGCGGCCGATACCCGTCCTCCCGGAACCGCAACGGCCTGGAGGACACCTTGATGCGCTAGGAACTTCCCAAGGCGCTTGCTGAGCTTTCGATTATCGCTTCTTACCAAGCCAATTTTCTGATGCAGCAGCGTCACAATTCGATCATTTACAGACACAATCTCTCTAACCGGGCCCATGACATTGTCGTGGTGGGCTTGTAAATAAGCCATCTGCTCAATCAGTCGGAACGGCACTGCAGGAGATCCGTCCTTAAAAACGACAAACAGTGATTGTCCCTTATGCCCTTTGGAGTCTGGCCTCATCTCATAGGTGCGATCTGCGCACCTGCTCTCTATGAGCATTCGATAGAGCTCACCTCTTACTGTGACGTTCTGCAGCAACAGTGCTTCCAGCGGTGCGTAAAGCTCGTAAAGCTGGCGGCTCCGGAAGTCGCTGAGCTTGGATGCAGCAGCGATGCCGGCCATCGCGCGCGAGGCCCTGTCCTCATTTTCAAGGCGCCGCCTTTGTAGGCGAGATGTTGACAGATTTGCCAAGCCTGCACCTAAGAGTGCGCCCAGCACCCCCAGCGCTGCCGGCGCGAGATCCTTCAGCGGCGATGACCTGAGGCCGTCAACTTTGCGCGCAAGATCCTCCTGCCGCTGGAGCATCAGCTCCAATCGGCCGGGGTCCGCATCCACCTGAATTGCCACATCATGCTCAAGGGGCGGCGTCGACAGCTTCGGGGCAGGCGGTCTGTTTCGACCTGCGGCGGCATCGCTCGGGGCGGGCGCGTTGGGGGCGGCTTGCCCCGTCCGCGTGCCCACCGGCCGGGAATGGACATCGTCAGTAGCCACGCTGGCGCTCGCGCTGTGACCCGGGGTCAAACAGAGCGCCAGAAGCAGGCTAGCAATTTGAATACGTTGACGCCTCACGCCGACCCCTGTTGTATGAACAGGCGGAGTATCGCCTCCGGCGGCAAGGTTTTCCAGCGCCAGTGGCAAGGGCAGAGCAGTCGCCCGCCGCCTTCAGGCAAGTCGACTGGTTCGCGTCGTTCGCCACGCCTAGGATCATCCGACATGCGCACCAGCCCCCGGAGCATAAGCGCCGGGTTTCCAAGATGCCCGAATGGACAGCCAGACGCGCCGCGTTGATGGATGAGCACTGAGCGCTAGGCGCGGATCCGCCGGCGAGGGCGTGCGCAGCGGAAATCGCCTCTGGCCCACCCTACATATTGTCCTTCATATTCGACAACACAAGCGAACTCTTGCAAGCAGCTATCTAGGTTGTCATTCCATGCACGGACAAAGTCCACCTTCGGCGTTGATGCACAGCTACCCTCGCCGCAGGCACGTAGCCGCGGGCGGAGCGGTAATGGGTCAAAGCCCTTGAGGCCGTACTTCAACAAGTGATGCAGCGGCTTCGCTACCCGGGGGTGTAGTCAGTAGCACCCTCCTGTTCCAATTCAAGAACCAGGCTCGACACTAGATCGACCTGTTGCTGAAGTTGGGCAGGCTCAGATGCCAGGGCGATGGCGCGACATTGAGTAAGGTAAAGATGTAAGCAGAGAAGTAACAATGCAGTTCCTCCGCCATCAGCTGGACGGGACTGTCTTGTCCCACCAGGAGAAGACAATCATCTACGGCCGGGCCTATGGAAAAGCATCGCGCGCTTCTGAGTTGCTCATGGGAAACCGTAAGCATAGCCGCCGAGGCAGGCGCACGCGCAATCTCGACTCGCGCGGCGCCTGTGCTCAACTCAAGCCGACGCTGCAGCCGGAATCTTGATCGACTTGACGTTCACAAACTCCTTCAGACCTTCCGGACCGTGCTCGCGACCATAGCCCGACGCCTTCACACCACCAAACGGAAGCGCTGGCGATGCCACGTCGAAGGTGTTGATGAAGATCATGCCGGTGTCGAAGTACTTGGTGGCCAGCTCCCGGGCACGCTGCACGTCGCGGCTGAAGATGCCGCCGCCCAGGCCGTAGCGGCTGTCGTTGGCGATGCGCATCGCATCCTCATCGTTCTCGGCGCGGATGATGGCCGCAGCAGGGCCGAACAGCTCATCTTCGTAGGCCACCTGCCCCGGCGCCACATCCGCCAGCACCGTGGCCGGGTAGAACCAGCCGGTGCGGTCTGGTACTTCGCCGCCAACCACCAGACGTGACCCCTGGGAGACACTCTTGGTCACCTGTTCGTGCAGCTTGTCGCGCTGCGCCTTGGAGACCATGGGGCCGAGCTGGGTGTCGTCGGCATTCGGATCGCCCATGCGGATCGCTTCGAACGCCTTTGCATAGCCGCTGACGAAGGCGTCGTAGTTCTTCTTTGTCACGATGAAGCGCTTGGCATTGACGCAGGTCTGCCCGTTGTTGAACAGGCGGCCTTTCACACAGGTCGCCACCGCCAGATCCAGGTCGGCATCGTCCAGCACCAGATAGGCGTCGTTGGAGCCCAGCTCAAGCACGGTCTTCTTGAGGGCCGCGCCGGCCTTGGCAGCCACGGTGCGCCCCGCCACCTCGCTGCCGGTCAGGGTCACCGCGCGCACCAGATCGTTTTCCACGATGTCATTGGATTGGTCGTGGCTGATCAACAGCACCCCGAACAGCCCCTTGGGCAGCCCGGCGCTTTCGTAAATATCGCGGAGCAGCAGCCCACTGCCGGTGCAGCTCTCGGCATGCTTGAGCAATACGCCATTGCCGGCCATCAGGCTGGCGATGGAATAGCGGATCGCCTGGTAGGCCGGGAAGTTCCATGGCTGAATACCGTACACAACGCCGATGGGCGCGTGGGTCACGATGCCTGTGGCACCGTCCACGTCGCGCTCCTCATCGGCCAGAGCGACCGGACCCTGCTTGGCGGTGTAGTCACAGATAGCGGCACACAGCTCGATTTCGGTGCGGCTGTCTTCAATGAGCTTGCCGACCTCGTCGGTCATCAGCTGTGCAAATTCTTCCTTGCGCTCACGAAGCGCCCTGGCGATGTTCGCAATCATCTTTGCGCGCTCATCCAGGCTGCGCAGACGCCATTGCAAAAAGGCTTCATGGCTTGCCTTCACGACGGCGGCGGCTTCGGCGTCAGACATGTAGGAATAGGTGGCGAGCACTTCTTCGGTCAGCGGATTGATCGTGGTGAGTTGCTTGTTGGGCATGGAAAGAGACTCTTCACTTCAAAAGGCGGTCCGTAAAGGGTCGCTTTCGTGCAGTTCCTCTGCCGTGAATTCTTCAGCGACGCGCATCACTGGAAGTTCACTGGCTCGCGTTGCTTCAGTGTGCGTTCGGGACGGGAGCATCAGGTGTGTTTCGCATCGCTGCCTGGCATCTCAGTAAAAATACTGACCGCAGGACAGTGGATACGCGCTTGTCGCGGTGCGGCATGCAGACGACAGTGGTCATGGAACCTTATGAGCCCATTGCCATGCGCCTGATGCCTTGCGTGTCCTCGCTTTCGCTGATGTCGATCCTGCTGCTTCCCGCCTGCCAGCGCCAGGAGAGCCCGCCTGCCCGGTCGGAAGCCGCGCCAGCGCCGTCACCGGAGTCCCGCCCCGCCACAGCTGACGACCAGGATCAGGCAGAGGCGCGCGCGATTGCGAAGGAGGCCTACATCTATGCGTTTGCGATGCTCGAGAATTACAACACGCTCTACAAGCAGGTGGCCTCGCCCGAGGCCCCGGAGTACGTCGGCGGCTTCGGCAGGTTCCGGCACTATTCCGAGCTGTACACGCCGGACAACCACGACGTGGTGACGCCCAACAACGATACGCCCTACTCCTGGGCCTGGCTGGATCTGCGCGCGGAACCCTGGGTCGTGACCGTGCCCAAGGTGCCTGAGGGGCGTTACTACGTGCAGCAGTGGGTGGACCTGTTCACCTACAACTTCGCCTATATCGGTTCGCGCGCGACCGGCAACGGGGCGGGCAGCTATCTGATTGCCGGGCCGGGCTGGAAAGGCGACAAGCCGGCGGGCATCAAGGAGGTGTTTCCATCCGAAACATCGCTGGTCCTCACGCTCACGCGCACCGCGTTGAACAGCCCTGGGGACATCGCCAACGTCAAGAAGATCCAGGAAGGGATGAAGCTGCAGCCTTTGAGCAGTTACCTGAAGACCCCGGCGCCTCCGGCGGCGCCGCAGATCGAGTTCCCCCCGTATGACGCTGAAAAAGCGCATTCGCACGACTTCATCCGCTATTTGAATTTCCTGCTGCAGTTCACCCAGCCGACGAATCCGGACGAAGCCGGGCTGATGGCGCGTTTCGCCAAGATCGGTATCGGTCCCGGGCAGCCCTTCGATGCCGCTGCGCTGAGCCCGGCCCGTCTGGCCGCCATCGATGCCGGCGTCGCCGACGCGAAGGCGGCGATGGCCGAGAAGGCCAAGGCGACGCTCTCGTCCAATGGCCTGTTCGGCTCGCGCGCGTTCCTGAAGAACGACTACCTCACCCGTGCCATCGGGGCCGAGAAGGGGTTGTATGGAAACTCGATCGAGGAGGCGTGGTATGGCGGGTATGTCGGCGACGGCAACGCGCTGTCGATGATCCACTTCAGCAAGGATGCCCTGCCCCCGGCGAAGTTCTTCTGGTCGGTCACGCTGTACGCGCTTCCGGACCGTTTCCTGTATGCCAACGACCTGAAACGCTACTCCATCGGCGACCGTACCCCCGGGCTCAAGTACGACGCCGACGGCGGGCTGACGCTGTATATCGGCCACGCCTCCCCCGGGAAGGAGAAGGAGAGCAACTGGTTGCCGGCGCCGGCCGGCCCCTACAGCGCTGTCGGGCGTGTTTACGGCCCGAGCCGCACCGCCATCGAAGGCAAGTGGAACCTGCCTCCCCTGCAGCCGGTGCCGAACCCGACCCCCTGATTCAAGGAGAGATGCATGTACCATCATCGAATTCGATCGGCTACGGGAATCGGGATGCTGCTTGCCCTGGCCAGCGGCATGATGCTCAGCGCCTGCGGCGAGCGATCGTCCGACAATGAGAAGGACCGCGACGCCGCGGCAGGTCACGCCCCCGCCGCAGCCCCTGCTGCTCCCGCCGTAGCGGCAGACACTGCCGCGCTGGAAGAAGCCAGGACGATCGCGCGCGACGCCTACGTCTCCGGTGTCCCGATGGTGGACACGTACAAGACCGTCTATGCGTTCAACGTCGACACCTCCAACCCGCAGTACAAGGGGCCGTTCAACGCCATCCTGAATATCGCCCGGGTGTTCACCCCGGACGACACTGCATTCGTGACGCCGAATTCGGACACGCCCTACTCCTTTGCCATGCTGGATCTGCGGGCAGAGCCGGTGGTGATCACCGTGCCCAGGATGGCGAAGGAGCGTTACTTCGTCTTCCAGTTGATGGATCTGTACACCTTTAATTTCGACTACATCGGCAGCCGCACGACCGGCAATGACGGCGGCAGCTTCCTGATCGCCGGGCCGGGCTGGAAGGGTGAAGCGCCCAAGGGCATCACCAAGGTGATCCGCTCGGAGACCGACCTGGTCAGCGTGGTTGGCCGCACCCAGCTCTTCAATGCGGCAGATCTTGAGAACGTGAAAAAGATTCAGGCCGGCTACAAGGTACAGCCGTTGTCAGCGTTCGCCGGGACGCCAGCACCGCCGCCGGCGCCCGCCATTGCGTGGATCACGCCCACGCCGCCTGCGCAGGATCGGACATCGCTCGAGTTCTTCAACCAGCTGGCGTTCCTGCTGCAGTTCGCCCAGCCGCCGCACCCGAGTGAGGCTGCTCTGCGCGAACGCTTCGCCACGCTGGGTATCGAGCCGGGCAAGCCCTTCGATGCCAACCGCCTGCCGCCGCCGATGCAGGCCGCGCTCAAGGAGGGCATGGCGGAAGGGCAGAAGCAGATCGATGACAAGCGTGCCTCGCTGGGGGGCAAGACCGATGCCCTGTTCGGCAGCCGGGACTTCCTGAAGAACGACTACGTCGCCCGTGCCACCGGGACCCAGGTGGGCATCGGTGCGAACTCCCGCGAAGAGGCGATGTACCCCATCCTGGACAAGGATTCCGAAGGCCAGCCCCTGGACGGCAGCAAAGGCGCCTATACCCTGCGCTTTGCCAAGGACCAGCTGCCGCCCGTGGACGCCTTCTGGTCGGTCACCATGTACGGGCTGCCGCAGCAGCTGCTGGTCAAGAATCCGATCAACCGCTACCTGATCAATTCGCCGATGCTGGCTGGATTGAAGAAGGATCCCGACGGTGGTCTGACGATCTACATCCAGGCCGATTCGCCCGGCAAGGAGCGGCAGGCCAATTGGTTGCCCGCTCCCAAGGGACCGTTCGTGATGTTCATGCGCTACTACCGCCCGCAGCCGGCGCTGCTGGAGGGCCGCTGGACCACACCCGCCGTGATCAGAACGACCGACGGCGGAGCAGCAGCGAAACAAGCCGATCAGTGACCCGGCTACCGATCCCCGGGCGCCCGATCATCGCCGGTGTCGATCTGCCATGTCAGCTCGAACGTCAGCGCCAGCCGCTGACCTGGCTGCAGGTGGTTCGGTGCCAGCGTGAACCCATCGGGCGGGCCGGTCTGTGGCTCCACGCAGGTGGCGTGCGCGGCGCCGTCGTAGACCACCCAGTGTTCGGTGTCCGCTCGCATGCGCAGCCGCTGGCCGGCTGAGACGAGTACCACGTCGACGTGGCTTACAAAGCAGTCATCCCATGGCCCGGGCGCCGGACGCACGCAGGGCAAGGTAGCGATGCCCTCCCCGTCCCGGGGGTACATCGCCTTGGGAGCGAACAGCAGTCGGTCCGGTTTGCGGAACCAGGGATGCCAGCCGAGTACGGATGGCATGGGCTGGTCGCCAGCCTGCACGGCCAGATGCAGATCGAGGCCGTCGGAACGCATCTGGATGGCCTGTGTCGCTGTGCCCCCGAACGGCCAGTAGCGATCCTCAGGAAGCTCCAGCGACAACATGGCGCTATCCGCCCCGAGACTGTCGATACGCCACGGCCGTGAAAAACCCACCCCGTGGATCGCATGCCCGCCGAAGTTCGTCGGCAGCGCATATCGGTTTCCATCAAACACAAAGCGCCCGCGCCGCAGGCGCCCCGCCCACGGCACCATCGGATAGCACCCCCATCCGATCGCAGCTGCCCCACCCTCCTGCTCGCCCACCAGCCAGTCCACACCGTCGTACCGCATCTGGGCAACGCGTCCACCGGCGTCCGGTGCAAGCGCGACCTCCAGCCTTCCTGCCCGCAACCAGTACAGGCGCCCAGCAGGCAACGGCGCCTGCGCATCGTCTTTCGGTGATGCGGTTTCAAGCGCCATACGGATCGATCGTCCGGATGCTGCCGTCCGCCTCCATCTGCAGCGGCGTGCACTTGACCGAGCGCAGGTGGGTCACGCCGCCGGACAACAAGGCGTCGTGATAGAAGAGGTACCACTGCGCCCCAAACGCGCAGATGGAGTGATGCGTGGTCCAGCCCACCACGGGTTTGAGGATCACGCCGGTATAGGTGAACGGTCCATATGGGCTGTCACTGATGGCGTAGCACAGCAGATGCGTATCGCCGGTCGAATACGAAAGGTAGTACCGCCCCTGGTATTTGTGCAGCCACGGCCCTTCGAAGAACCGACGCGCATGGTCGTCAGCCCGCAGCGGCTGTCCGTGCTCGTCCAGGATGACGATCTCGCGCGTGGGCTCCGCCAGCCGTGTCATGCCCGCGTCCAACCGGCCGACTCGCGGGCCGAGTGCCGGCGCGTCGCCGGTGGGCTCCTCATGCGCCACATCAAAGCGGTTGTCCCGGTACTTCTGCAGTTGGCCGCCCCATATGCCGCCGAAGTAGAGGTAATGGGTGCCGTCATCATCCTCGTACACGGCCGGGTCGATCGAGTACGTGCCCTCCATCGGCTCGGGCTCCGCAGTGAACGGGCCCTCTGGGTGATCTGCCACCGCGACGCCGATGCGGAACATGCCCTGCGCGTCCTTGGCCGGGAAGTACAGGTAGTAACGGCCGTCGCGATGCGCCGCATCCGGTGCCCACATCTGCTGCGCGGCCCAGGGCACGTCGCGCACATGCAGCGCCACGCCGCAATCGGTGGCCTCGCCCTCGGGGGAGTCCATCCGCAGCACGTGGTAATCCTCCATGCGGAAGTGGCCACCCTCGTCGTCGAAGGGCGCGCCGCCGTCGATATCGTGCGACGGATAGATGTACAGGCGCCCTTCGAATACATGGGCCGAGGGGTCGGCCGTGTAGATGTGGGTCACCAGCGGCGGGGAGATGGCATGCGCCTTGAGCTGATCAAGAGTGGGTCCCTGCCGACGCAGGTGCAGGTCCTGCTCGATGCGCGTCTCCATGCGCTTGTCGATCTTGTAGAAGAAGAGCAGCGCGACCGCGACCAGGAACGGCAGGGAGCAGTAGATGCTTACGGTCAGGCGGATGCCGTCCACCACGGCCTGGGGCTGTTGTTCCGCGCCGGCCTGATAGCCGTGGTGCGCAAGAATGCCGGCAACCAGCGCACCGCCGATGCTGAGCCCGATCTTCAGCCCGCACAGCATCGCGGAGAAGATGATTGCCGTGGCGCGGCGATGGTTCTTCCATTCGGAGTAATCGGCCACATCGGCGATCATCGCCCAGAGCAGCGGGATGGTGATGCCGTAGCAGAACCCGTGCAGCATGAAGGCGCCAAAGGCCACCCCCACCGCTGTAGGCGGAAACAGGTAGAACACCAGCAGGAACAAGGTCGAGACCAGCAGCGCGCCACCGAACACATCACGCTTGCCGAAGCGGTCGGCCAGGCGCCGGGAGACCCCAATGCCCAGGATCATGCAAAGGATGCCGCAGGCGTTGAACAGGCTGAAGGCCGAGGTCGCCGGATCCTCCGGCCAGGTGAAGCCGGACAGGCCCCATCCGTTGAGGGCCGCGTTCAATCCGCCGATGAAACGGTTGAAACCGGAAGCATCGAGAAAGCCCGCCAGCGCGGCCTCGCTCATGTAGTACTGGAAGTAGTAGATGTAGGTGCCGCCCTTCAGGGCCAGGTTGATGAAGACCAGCACCGTCAGGGCCAGCATCACCTTCCACGGCCGGTTGTGCAGCAGGTCGGACAGGTCCTGTAGCACCCCGCCGGTCTGTTCCTTCGCCGGCACGATGCGCTCACGGGTGGTGGCGAAGGTGATCAGGAAGAACAGCGTGCCCACCACCGCGAACACGGTCATCACCCGTTCGAACCCCTGCACGCGATCCCCGTCGCCCAGGATCAGCACCAGCGGCAACAGCAGGACCTGGATGATGAACTGCGCGATCATCACCGCCACGAAGCGGTAGGCCGAGAGGCTGTTGCGCTGGGCCATGCTGCCGGTCAGCACGCCGCTGAGCGCGGAGTACGGCAGGTTGTTGGCCGCGTACACGAACATCAGCAGGCCATAGGTCACCACTGCATAGAGGACCTTGCCCTGTGCGCCCAGGTCCGGCGTGCTGAAGGCGAGCAGTGACAGCACGCCGAACGGGATCGCCGTCCACAGGATCCAGGGCCGGAACTTTCCCCAGCGGCTGGCGGTGCGGTCGGCGGCAATGCCGATCAGCGGGGTGAACACGAAGGCACCCAGCAGGCCGATCACGAAGATGATGGTGGCCGCCGTGGCGGGCGGCAACCGGTACACATCGGTATAGAAGAACGCCAGGTAGGTGATCAGCGTCTGGAAGATCAGGTTGGCCGCGAGGTCGCCCAGGCTGTAGCCCAGCTTCTCCCGGACGGACAGCGTGTGCTCGGGGGTCTCCCCGTGGCGGGTATCAGTCACGATTCGCCTCCACGGTGAAGCGGCTCCGCACGCGGGCATCGGCGCTTGAGCCGCCTATCCGTACCTCATACGCCCCGGGCGGCACGGCATAGGTGCCGCGCGCGTCGTCGTACTCGCGCAGCGCCTGCTGCGCCTCGAGATCGAACGCCACGGTGCGCCGCTCGCCCGGCGCCAGATGAACGCGCTGGAAGCCGCGCAGCGTCTGTTGCGCATCGCCTGCGCCGGCCGCCAACCGCCGGACGTACAGCTGCACCACTTCATCGCCCGCACGCTCGCCGGTGTTGGCCACCTCCACCTGCACCTTGAGCGCGCCGTTGTCGGAGATGCGCGGCGCGTCGAGGCTCAGTTTGCCGTAGTCGAAACGGGTATAGGACAGCCCGTAGCCGAAGGGATACAGCGGCGTGCCGCGGAAGTAGCGGTAGGTGCGGCCCTCCATTGCGTAATCATCAAATGCGGGCATCACCTGGTCTGCGCTGTAGAACGTTACCGGTAGCCGGCCGCCCGGGTTGACGTCGCCGAACAGCGCTTCGCCCACGGCGGTGCCGCCGCGTTGACCGGGATACCAGCTCATCAGGATCGCGGACAGGTTCGCCTGGGCCCACTCCACCGCCAGCGCCGATCCTCCCGTCAGCACCATCACCACCGGCGTGCCCGTGGCGTGCAGCGCGTCCAGCAGGGCGCGCTGGGTGGCGGGCAGGCGCAGGTCGGTGCGGTCGCCGCCGGCGAAGCCCGGATAGTTGACCGTCATCTCTTCGCCTTCCACGTCGCCGGTCAGGCCGCCGACGAACACCACCACATCCGCGCTGCGGGCAGCATCGACGGCTTCTTCGAACGGCGGCTTCGCCCCGGGCATGCGCCAACCCAGCCGCACGCCGGCGTCGCGCTCGGCATCGTAGTACTCCAGCGTCAGTTCATAGGCACGGCCCGCCCGCAGGTCCAGGTCCACCCCGTCGCTGCGCAGGCGATCGCTGTTGGCCCAATGGTCCAGCACCCGCTTGCCATCCACGTAGAGACGGAAGCCGTCATCGGCGGCCGCCTCGATCCGGTAACGGCCCGAGACCGGCGGCAGCAGCTGGCCACGCCAGCGGATGCTGAAGCCATCGTTGGGAATGCCCTGCCCCGGCGCCGCTTCACCGCGGGCCAGCAGGTTGTCGGTCGGCGAGCCGCGGTCCCAGCGGAAGCCGATCTGCGCATCGGTGCGGACGAGCGCCGGTGTCCCGGACAGATCGGGCGTACGGAAGTACTCGCCGCGCAGGCCGCGTTCCGGGGAGTCGGCCGAGGGTCGCAGATACGCCGCCTCGATCAGCGGCGTCGCGCTGGGATCATCGCGTCCTTCGACCAGATCCACGCCGCGTGCATAGCGCACCTCGATGCCCTTCGCCGCGTCGCGGATGCCCTGCAGGATCGTCACCGGTGCCGCCGGTGTGCCGAAGTAGTTGCCGAGCAGTGCCATGGTGTCATCGGCAGTCGGGCCGACCACGGCAATGCGCTTGAGGGTGCGTGACAGCGGCAGCACGCCATCGTTCTTCAGCAGCACCAGCGATGCCTGGGCGGCCTTCAACGCCAGCGCATCGTGTGCCGGTGCCTGGTTCACCGAGGCGGGTATCCGCGCCCAGCGGACGCGCTCGGGCGGATCGAACATGCCCAGCCGCAACCGCGCGGTGAACAGGCGCGTCACCGCATCGTCGATCTCCGCTTCGCTGATCAGGCCCTGGCGTACGGCTGCGGGCAGCGTGGCGTACTCCTGGCCGCACTCCAGCTCGGTGCCGTTCTTGACCGCCAGCGCCGCGGCGGCCTCGCGGGTCGGCACGATTTTGTGATGCTTCCAGATATCGACGATGGCCCAGCAGTCGGACACCACGTAGCCCTTGAAGCCCCAGTCCCGGCGCAGCACGTCGCGCAGCAGGAACTTACTGGCGCTGGCGGACTCGCCGTACACCCGGTTGTAGGCGCCCATCACCGCGTCGACCTGGCCTTCCTTGACCAGTGCCTCGAAGGCCGGGAGGTAGGTGTCGTACAGGTCGCGCTTGCTGGGCCGTGCGTCGAAGTGGTGGCGATCCGCCTCGGGACCACTGTGTACCGCCAGGTGCTTTGCCGTGGCGTCGAGCTTGCGGTACACCGGGTCGTCGCCCTGCAGGCCGTGTACGAAGGCGACGCCCATGCGCGCGGTGAGGTACGGGTCTTCGCCGTAGGTTTCCTGGCCCCGGCCCCACCGCGGATCGCGGAAGATGTTGATGTTCGGCGACCAGTAGGTCAGGCCCTGGTAGCGGCCATGCGAGCCCTCGCGCACGAACTGGTGATGCTTGGCGCGTGCCTCGTCGCTGATGGTGGTGGCCACCTGCCCCATCAACGGCACATCGAACGTGGCGGCCAGCCCGATGGCCTGCGGGAACACCGTGGCCTGTCCTGCCCGCGCCACACCGTGCAGGCCCTCGTTCCACCAGTCGTAGGCCGGAACGCCAAGGCGCTCGATGGCCGGCGCGGCGTTCTGCATCTGGGCGGCCTTTTCCTCCAGGGTCATCTGCCCCACCAGCGCGGCGGCGCGGGTTTCAAAGCTGGCCGAGGTGTCCAGCCACGGCTGGGTTTCCGCGGCATGACCGGCGGTCGCCGCTGCCATGGCAGCGCACAGCACCAGGGTGCGGAAGGTGGGGCCACGACGGCCACTGCAGAGGTAAGGCGCACGCGTCATCATTTGCTCCTCAAGGCGCGCTCGTCGCGCGCGAATGGTCCCAGCAGCGCGCCGACAAAGCCGCCTGCGCGATCCGTACTCAACACCGTTCCGTCCACGTCGTCGGCGAGCGTCTGCCAGCCCTGCCCATCATCCGTGTCGAATGCGAACGCATAGCGGCCCTCGTCACCGGCGATCTTCAGGCGCAGTGACGGTGACGCCGTCGCGGTGCGCGTGGCCAGGGTGCGGGTCACGCCGCTGCCATCGCGCCCTTCCAGGAAGATCGCCACGCGATCCCCGCCGAGGCTTCGCACGCCCAGGAAGTACCAGTAACGCTCGCTCTGGAACGCAGCAAGGCCCGCCGCCACACCCGTCGCCGGCCGTGTCATGTCGGTGCTGGCCTCGAAGCGCAGATGCTGCTGACGGCGGCCAAGGAAGGCGGGGTTGCGCAGCGTATCCAGGTTCTCCGGCAACGGATGCACGGCCAAGCTACCCGGACGCAGGCCCAGGTCTGCCCACGCCTGTTTGGGGACGCGTACCCGCAACCATCCCATGCCGAGCGTCGGTGCATCGAAGCCGTCGCGATCGACGAAGTTGCCGGTTGATGGGGCCTGCGAGGCATCGCCCTGCATCCACGACGGCGCCTTGACCACGTACGGAATGGCCTGGTTGGCCGGCAGGATCACCGGCCAGCCATCCCGCCATTGCACGGGCAGCAGATACGTCTCCCGCCCCGTGTTGTAGTGGCGCGTCTGGTAATTGCGACTGGCCAGGAACACCGCCCACCAGGCCCCGTCCGGACCTTCCACCAGATCGGCATGGCCGGCGTTGGTGATCGGCAGCGGCCGGTCGTCCGGCAGGTCGCGCTGGGTAAGAATCGGATTGCCCGCATACGGGAGGTAGGGTCCCCAGACCTCGCGGCTGCGCAGGACCACCTGGGAATGCTGCGGCCCGGTGCCACCCTCGGCATCGGAAAGGTAGTACCAGCCATCGCGCTTGAAGACATGCGGACCTTCGATCCAGATCGGGTTCTTCGCCGGCTCCACCCCGCCGTCGATGAGCACCCTGCGCGGCCCCACCGGCTTGAACGCAGCCAGATCGATCTGCTGCATCCAGATGGCGCGGTGGCCTTCGTAGCGCTGCGGACCGGGTGGCACATCGTTGTTGACCAGGTAGACGGCGCCGTCTTCGTCGAAGAACAGCGACGGGTCGATGCCCTCGACGCTGGGCAGCCAGTGCGGGTCGGACCAGGGGCCGGCAGGGTCGCGCGCGGTCGCGATGAAGTTGCCGCCACTGTCGACGGCCGTGGTGACCACATAGAACATGCCGTCGTGGTACTCGATCGCCGGCGCGAAGATGCCGCGCGATACGTTCAATCCATCGAAGTCCAGCTGCGTCGGGCGGTCGATCACGTTGCCGATCTGTTTCCAGTGCACCAGATCGATGCTCTCGAATACCGGAATGCCCGGGAAGAACGTGAAGCTCGAATTGACCAGATAGAAGCGGTCGTTGGCGCGGACGATGCTGGGATCCGCATGGAAGCCGGCCAGGATCGGGTTGCGGTAGTGACCGGCGGGCAGCGGTGCTTCAAAGGCCGCGTCGTTACCCGAATAGTCGAACCAGTCGAAATAAACCGGCGGCGCAGGCGCAGGCGCAGCGCCCAGTGGCGACACCGTCGCCGACAACAGCAGAACGACCGTGGCCATCAGCAGGCGCATCAGCGAATCTCCGCAGCGTTAAGGGAAAGCTCGAAGGGCCCGGCCGGCGCACCGCTGCTGTCGCGCAGCGTGCAGACCGGACCGTCCGCCCAGCAATAGCGCACACGCAACGCGCCGCTCCGGTCGTGCCGGCCGCTGGCCGGCTCCACGCAATCCATGCAATCCAACACAACCTCACGCCCCTCCAGCACCGCGTCGGCATAGCGGCAGTGCCGTGCATCGGCGTCACAGAGCTCGAATCCTATGGGGCCGTTCGCACCGGTCGTGACCAGGGTGCCGGTGACATTGTCGAACGCAATCCTTGCTTCGCCCTGCCCGCGCGACACGGTGCGAACCGTCGGGCCGGAAGGTGCCAGCGCCCGTTCGCCGTAGGCCACGTGACGTGCCACCCGGGCCAGGCGCCGGCCCAGCTCCTGTTTGTTGGGCGGGTGGATGTCGTACGCATCGCCGATGTCGATGGCCACCGCGAGCCCGGTAAGCGGGTCTTCCGCCGCGACGCGACGCTGCGCCTCGCGCACCTGCGCCCAGCCACTCTCCACCGGCGCCTGGGGCGGCTGCCCATAGCCGGCCAACTGCACCACCAGCAACGGCAACCGCGCACCGAACCGGCTGCGCCAGTCATCGCGCAGGCTGCGCAGCTGGTTGGCATAAGCGGCACCGTCCGCCGTGTTCGACTCGCCTTGGTACCAGAGCATCCCACGCAGGCCATAGCCGCCGAGCGGTGCGATCATGCCGTTGTACAGCGTCGACAGACCGGTGGCGGCATGCCATGGCGCCAGCGGCGGTGGTTGTGTGCCGGGCGCCACCCGGTAGTGCCACGGTGCGTCCAGGACGATGCGCGTGCCGTCGTCCAGCTGCACGGCGTGAGCGTCGGCCGGTCCCGACAGCCCGCCCTCGCCGTAGGTATCCAGTACGTTGATCACCACCGTGTTCTCACCGGCGTTCAAGAGCCCGGCCGGAAGTGTGTAACGCCGCGCCTCCCCGGCACCGTACTGGCTGCCCACCGCCACGCCGTTGACCCAGGTCATGTCCGTCTCATCGACGGCGCCCAGCGCAAGCCGTGCACCCTGCGCCGCCTGCGCGGCGGTCAGCGTGACCTGGGTGCGGTACCAGACCATGCCGTTGTACGCGGCAAGGTCCGGCACGCCCCAACGCTCCCATGCCCCCAGCGCGGCGGGGGCCGTGTGCCATGCCGTGTTGTCTGCGCCTGGCTGCCAGGGAGTGTCGCCTTGCCGGGCTCCGTCGCGCGTCGACCACCACTGCTGCCATACCTCGCCCCAGCCCGCGGTTGCCGCCGCAGGGTTGCTTGCGTAGAGCGCGAGCAGGTCAAGCGCGGGGTCCATGCCGCCCTGCGTATGCAGCGCGTCGGCGCTGGTCCACGCCTCGATCCGCGAGCCGCCCCACGCCGCCTGGATCAGCCCCATCGGGACGTTGACGGTCTTCTGCAGTTCACGCGCAAAGTAGTAACAGGCGGCGGAAAAGCCCCGCACCGCGGCTGGCGACGCCGGCCTCCACGCCGTCGGCGCCGGGAACGTGCTCTGCGGCGTAACGGCTTCGGCCTTGGGCACGGTGAGCAGGCGAATCGTCGGGTGCGTGGCGGAGGCGATCTCACTGTCTGCGTCGAGCGCGCGCCAGACCGGCAGGTCCATGTTCGACTGCCCGGAACACAACCAGACATCACCCATCTGCACGTCATGCACGTTCCGGGTGGCGTGCCCTGCGCGGACGCTCATGTCGTGAGGGCCGCCAGCGGGAATGGGTTTCAGCGTTGCATGCCACTGGCCGCCGGCATCCGCGCGCGTGGTGACGCTTTGTCGCGCGAACGCCACGGAAACCGGAGTGCCGGGCGCAGCATGGCCCCAGACCGGAATCGGCTGGTCGCGCTGCAGCACGGCGTGGTCCTGGAACAGTGGATGCAGCAGCCGTGTGGCCGGTTCCTGTGCCACCGCCGGCATGCCAGCGCATGCCACGGCGGTCGCCAGCATCCAGACGATCACCCGTGTCCGACTCATCGCCCGTCTCCCGGCGCGGAAGGAAACTGCAAACGCTGGTACCAGGTCAGCGCGTGTGGCGGCGCGGTTTCGCCCGCAGGCAAGGGCCTGCCGCTGATCGACTGGAAGTACGCCACACTGGCATCGCGCCACCACTGCGCTTCGCGCCGCTGGATGCTGAGGAAGGCGGCGACCTGCGCATGCCGCTGCGCATCCACCCTGCCCTGGAGGCCTGCCCAGGTGGCCTGCATTCCTTCCACCTGACGCACACCCAGGGAGTAACGCCCCACCAGTTCGTCCCACAACGGTCGTCCCGAGGCCATGCGGTGATTCCACGGGACATGGTGGAACCACAACAGGAGCGGCTCCGGCACCCGCGCCAGGTCGCCGTACACGGTGGCCACCTCGGGGGCGTACTGGGCCACCGCGTTGCTGCCGCTCGCGGTGCGATCGAAGCCGATGCCATCGCGGTCGGCGCGGTGGTAGTACACGGCGGTCCAGTCCGCGCGCGGACCGCCGTCCACCCAGGGGCCGGGCCCGTAATGGTGCCCGCGCGCCATCAGGTGGTGCAGACCCAGCGGCGTCATGTAGTTCACCGCGGCCTCGCGCGAGACCATCATCATCTCGACGATGGGCACGACCACCTCGGGATCCGGCGCGAACGTCATCGCGGCCCAGTCCGCCGCGATGTCGCCGGCAGACTGGGCCGGATTCCAGGCGAGACGGCCGAAGGCGTACCAGTTGGCCTGGTCGAAGTGCGACCCACTCCAGGCGCGATCGCTGCCGATGTTGGCGACGCCGGCGATCCCGGTCAGGAACTGCGCGACCGTGGCGCCCGCACCGCGTGCGTGGGTGTCGGACTGCAGCACCTCCTCGTACAGCGGCCCCAGGTAGACCAGATGCGTGGCGAAGCCGAGATACTCCTTGGTGATCTGGACCTCCATCATCAGCGGCGTGCGTGGCATGGCCCCGAACAGGGGATGGAACGGCTCCCGCGGCTGGAAGTCGATGGGCCCATTCTTTACCTGCACGATCACGTTCGGGCGGAAGTCACCGTCCAGACCGGCAAATTCGGTGTAGGCCTGCGTGGCGCGGTCCTCGGGCAGTTCATGCGCGTAGACGAAGGCGCGCCACATCACCACGCCGCCATGCGGTGCCAGCGCGTCCGCCAGCAGATTGGCCCCGTCCGCATGCGAACGGCCATAGTCCTGCGGTCCGGGCTGTCCTTCCGAATTGGCCTTGACCAGGAAGCCACCGAAATCCGGAATGCGCGCGTAGATCTCGTCAGCCTTGTCGCGCCACCAGCGCTGCACGTCCGGGTCGAGTGGATCGGCGGTCTTCAGCCCGCCCAGCTCGATGGGCGCGCTGAAGCGCGCGCTCAGGTATACGCGGATGCCGTACGGGCGGAACCTGTCTGCCAGCGCGGCGGCTTTGATGAGATATGCCGGCGCAAGGCTCTGCGCGCTCGCGTTTACATTGTTCAGCACGGTGCCGTTGATGCCGAGCGAGGCGTTGGCACGCGCATAGTCCGTATAGCGTGGGTCCCGCCACTCCGGCAGGGTCTGCCAGTCCCACAGCGAGCGGCCCGCATAGCCGCGCTCCACATAGCCGTCCAGGTTGTCCCAGTGGTCGAGCACGCGCAGTCGGAGGCGGGGTGATTCGCGAACCTCGAGGGCATCGAGTGACGCGCCGGTCTGCAGCAGTCGCAGCAGATGGAACACGCCATACAGGACGCCGATATCCCGGCGCGCGGCTACCAGCAACACCTCGCGCCCGCCGATGTGCGCACGCCTGAGCAGGTAGCCATCGTCGCCGAGTGAGCCAATCTCCTGGCGGAGGGGCGCGATCACGGCCGACGAATCCGGGGTGCCCAGCACCACGGTGGGGTCTGCGCTTGGCGCGATCTGCATCCGCGGCGCGCGACCCAGCAGGCCGGTGAGGCCACGCACAAGTTCCTCACGCGCGGCGCGTTGCGTCGGGGTCTGATCGGGAGCCACGACCCCGCCCAGCCGTGCCCGGGCGTCCGCCGCGAGCGCAGGTTCCAGCGGTGCGTAGCGCAGCCATAGGGCGTAACCGTCTTCTGCCCGCACGCTGCCTGCGCAGGCGAAAAGCGCCACGGCGACACCCAGCATCCAGTGACACCGCTCGACATTCCGGCGCAGCAGCAGCGTCGCCAGCAAACCTTGTAAGCTGGGGATGTGCCCGCCTCGCGGCAGCGTCACAAAGAAGAAAGGCAACACGCATTGGACAAGCCGAAGAAATCGGTCCGCCGCAAAACCAGTGGCGTGACGATCGACGAGGTGGCTGCCCTGGCCGGGGTATCGCCGATGACCGTGTCGCGCGCGATCAACCAAGGCAAGGTGCGCGATGTCACGCGCGAACGGGTGATGCGCGCGGTGCGCGAACTGGGCTACACGCCCAACCTGGCCGCGAGTTCGCTGGCCGCGGCGCAGCACACGCGGATCGCGCTGATCTACACCAATCCCAGTGGCGCCTACCTGCGGGAGCTGCTGGTGGGCCTGCTGCGTGTCGCGTCCAACGCGGCCATCCAGCTGGTCATCCATTACTGGGACAACTTCGACCCCGAGGCCGAGCGCAACGCTGCACGCGCCTTGGCCGGACGTGTGGATGGCGTCATCCTGCCGCCGCCGCTGTGCGAGTCGCAGGCGGCCGTCACCGAACTGGTCAGCGCCGGCATCCCGGTGGTCGCGATCGCATCGGGGCACCTGAGAGACGATCTTTCCTGCGTCCGCATCGACGACTTCCATGCGGGCAAGGAGATGGCCGAACACCTGATCCAGCACGGGCACCGACGGATCGGCTTCATCTGCGGCCGCAGCGACCTCAGTGCGAGCGCGCGTCGCTACGATGGGTTTGTCACCGCCCTGCAGGAGGCAGGGCTGCAGGTCGAACCCGGCCTCGTCGAACAGGGGGATTACACCTACCGTTCGGGGCTTGCCGCGACCGAGAAGCTGCTGTCCCAGCGTCGGCCGCCCACGGCCATCTTCGCCAGCAACGATGACATGGCCGCGGCGGCCATCTCCGTTGCACACCGACGCGGCCTCGAGGTGCCCCGCGATCTGTCGGTCGTGGGGTTCGATGACACCTCGGCGGCAACGACCGTCTGGCCCGAGCTCACCACCCTCCATCAACCCATCGCCGCGATGGCCGACGCCGCCATCGATATCCTGCTGCGTACCATCCGCCGCAAGGGCGACGACACGCGCGTGCTGACCGATCACGTCATGCCGCACCGGCTGGTGGTGCGCGACTCGGTCGCGCGCCCGCCCAAGCGCTGAGGGCGCAGGCCGCATCGTCACGCGCCGGGGCATGCGATGGTGGCCTCCGCTTCATTCAAGGCGCCCAGGGCAACGCGTGACACCGAGAGCGTCATCGCGCCTGCCGTCCCGAGCGACCAGGGGCGATCCAGCTTGCCGACCTCCGCGCCGGCCGCCGCCAGACACTTCAAGGGCACGCCCACGCGGGTCCATTGGCCCACGGGCAGCGTTGCCAGCGCCGGTCCGAGCGCGACGCGTGCCGAACAACCCGTGCCGCAGCCCACGGACAACCACGCCTCGCCCTGGGGTGCGGCGTCGACGCGCATCGTCGTCAACAGCATCAGGTCGCCGTTGCTCTCGCGCTGCAGGTCCAGCGGCGTGTGCGACTGCAGCGCGACGATCGCCTCACCCTTGCCCGACCACGCCAGACGGCGACCATCTTCCTGTGCCAGGTGATCCACGCCGGTGACCTTCAGCAGGTCGCCCTCGAGGGATTCCGGCACCTGCGTGACGGTTACCCCCTGCCCGGCGCTGCCCTCCAACCGCAGGGCCATGCCGGAGCCGGCATCCCCGCGCGCGAAGAACACCCCGGCGGCCCCTTCGTTGCCCGTCACGCCCGAGGCTTCCGGCAGCGCGGCCAGATCGCCGTTGTCGGCATAGGTCAGGCCGAAGCCGAAGGCGAACAGGGGGTTGTAGTCCTTCTGCCCGACATTGGTGGCGTACTGCGTCGCGGTGCGCGGCCAGCTGAAGCTCAGCTTGCCCTTGAAGTCGTGCTGCACGCTGCCATCCGGCCTGCGCAGCAGCACATCGGCAATGCCGGCACCTTCCGAACCGGGCAGCCAGGCCGCCACGAAGGCATCGGCGGCGTTGATCTCACGATTCACCCAGAGGGGGCGTCCGCTGAGGAACACCGCGATCACGGGGATGCCGTCGGCCTTGAGCCGCTTGATCAACGCCAGATCCGCGTCGTCCCCCGGCTTGTAGGCAAGGGTCGCCAGATCGCCCTGGAACTCCGCATAGGGGTTCTCGCCGAACACCACCACGGCCACATCCGGTTTCGTGGTGTAAGCGCCATCGACCGCCAACTGCGCTTCGCCGCCAGCGGCCGTGGCCTGCTGCGCAATGCCCTCGTAGATCGTGTCCGCGTTCGGGAAGTCTTTGCGGGTGGTGCCGGTGCCCTGCCAGTTCAGCGTCCAGCCGCCCGCCTGCTTGCCCACGTCGTTGGCACCGTCACCGGCCACCAGGATGCGTTGCTTCGGCGACAGCGGCAGCACGCCGCCCTGGTTCTTCAGCAGCACCAGCGATTCGCGCACCGCCTGGCGTGCAACCTGACGATGCTCCGGCGCACCGACCAGTGCGAACTGCCCACCGACCGCGCGCGACGATGGCTTGCCCGCCTCGAACAGGCCCAGCCGCATCTTGACCCGCAGAATCCGGCGCACTGCGTCGTCCAGGCGTTGCTGGGGAAGGGAGCCGTCCTTCACCGCGGCCAGCGTGGTCTCGTAGAACCCCTTCCAGCTGTCCGACGCCATGGCCATGTCCAGGCCGGCATTGATCGTGGCCGGACAATCGGTGGTGGTGCAGCCCTTGACCTGCCCGTGGCCGTTCCAGTCGCCCACCACGAAACCACCGAAGTGCATGCGCCCCTTCAGCGCATCGGTCAGGTACGGCTTGTTGCCGTGCATTTTTTCGCCGTTGACGCTGTTGAAGGAGGCCATCACCGTCTGCGCGCCCGCCGCGATGGCGGGCGGATACCCGGCCGCGTGGATGCGCACCAGCTCGGCCTCGCTGATCCGGGTATCGCCCTGGTCCTTGCCGTCGGTGGTGCCGCCATCACCGAGGAAGTGCTTGACCGACGCGATGACATGGCGACCGTCAAGGAAGCCTGGCGAGCCCACCTTGCCCTGCAGGCCCTCGACCATCGCGCCGGCATAGCTGGCCACCACCTCGGGCGACTCGGCGTACCCCTCGTAGGTACGCCCCCAGCGGTCGTCCTGCGGTACTGCCACGGTCGGCGCGAACGCCCACTCCATGCCCGTCGCACGGGTTTCCAGCGCGGTGATCTCACCGATACGGCGCAGCAGCTCCGGGTTACGGGTCGCGCCCAGGCCGATGTTGTGCGGGAACAGGGTCGCGCCGATGATATTGCTCTGCCCGTGGACGGCGTCGATGCCGAACAGCACCGGAATCGCCTTGCCGCCCTGCGAGGTGTCCATCGAAGCTGCGTAGAACGCATCGGCCAGCGCCAGCCATTCGGCCGGCGAGGCATCATAGCGGCCGCCGGGATCGGAGTTGCCGCCCGCGAGGATCGAGCCGAGCCGGTAGGTGCGGAGGTCCTCCGGCGTGATGCTGGCAATGTCACCCTGCACCAGCTGACCCACCTTTTCCTCCACCGTCATGGTGTCCATCAGGTCGGTGATCCGCTTCTCCAGCGCGGCATGCTGGGGCAGTGGCCAGGCCACCTGCGGCCACGGATCCGGATCGGCCGCCGCCGGTGCAACGGCCTTGTCATCGTTCCCGCAGGCAGCCAACACCCCCATCAGCGCGGCCAGCAGCACGCCACGGCGGGCGTGGGCAAGGCGTCGATTCGTCATCGTGTTCATCCTTCCATCTGCTCCAGTTCCTTGCCCTTGGTTTCGCGCACGTACCTGAGCACGAAGAAGACCGAGATGATGGCCGAGGCCAGGTAGAGGCTGTAGGTCGCCGCGAGCCCGATGGCGGCCAACAGGATGGGGAACGTCACCGTGACCGCGAAGTTCGCGGTCCATTGCGCCGCACCCGCCACGGCCAGTGCCGAGCCGCGGATCTGGTTGGGGAACATCTCGCCCAGCATCACCCACATCACCGGCCCCCAGGAAAGATTGAAGAACACCACGTAGGCATTGGCCGCCACCAGCGCCAGCGTGCCCATGCTCCCGGGCAGCTGCAGGCGCCCATCGACCAGCGAGCCACTCGCGAAGGCGACCACCAGGAGCGCCAACGACACCGACATGCCGGCCGAGCCGATCCATAGCAGCGGCTTGCGCCCGATGCGGTCGATCAGCAGCACGGTGACGACGCAGGCACCAATGCTGAGCGCACCAGACAGCACGTTGATCAGCAGTGCGTCGTTCTCGGAAAAACCGACCGCTTGCCAGAGCACGGCGCCGTAGTAGAACACCACGTTGATGCCGACCAGTTGCTGGAAGATGGCCAGGCCGATGCCGACCCAGACAATCGGCCGCATCCTCCCGGTGACCTTGCTGCGCAGGTCCGACAGCCGCGGGCGATGGTGGTCCGTCGACAGCGAGGCGTCGATCTCGGCCAGCTTGGCCTGTGCCTCCGCACCGCCGAACAGCCGCGTCAGCACGTGCAGCGCCTCGTCCTTGCGGCGCTTCACCACGAGGTAGCGTGGGCTCTCCGGAATGGTCAACAGAAGCGCCAGGAACAACAGCGATGGCACCGCCTGCATCCAGAACATCCAGCGCCACGCCGCGTACCCGCCCCACAGCGCCTCGGTCGAGGCACCGGCGGTGGCCGCCAACAGATAGTTGGAGAGGAACGCGACGGTGAGGCCGCTGATGATGGCGATCTGCTGGACCGTCGCGAGGCGGCCACGGTAACGCGCCGGCGCAACTTCGGCGATGTACGCCGGCGAGATCACACTGGCTGCGCCGACCGCAAAGCCCCCCAACACCCGCGCGATGATGAACAGGGTCGAGGACGCCGCCGCGCCTGCCCCGATCGCCGACAGCAGGAACAACACCGCCGAGACGATCAACACGTTGCGGCGTCCCAGGCGGTCGGACAGCCGCCCGGCGCTGAACGCACCGATGGCGCAGCCCAACAGCATCGAGGCGATCTCGAACCCCTGCATCCACTCGCCTGACCGGAACGTCTGGTGCAGGCCGTCCTGGGTGCCGTTGATCACGCCGCTGTCGAAGCCGAACAGGAATCCGCCAATCGTCGCCACCACGCTGATCAATACGATCAGCCGCGTGTTCTCCCCGCCGCTCACTGCCTGGTTCATTGCCCTGCCCCTCCCCGGTTCAGTGTCATCGCTGCGAACTGCCGCGCTCAGCGCAGCAGGTACTGGTTGAGCAGGTTCTCGTAGCGTTCCTGCTTGCCGCTGGTCTGGTTGGGCTCACCGCCCTTGGCACCCAGTGCGGCCAGGTCCGTGAGGCTGAGCGCGCCTTGCGCGAACTCCTTGCCGGCACCAGTGTCGAAGCTGGCGTAGCGCGCCGTGCGCCACTGTTCCAGCGGGGAGTCGTTGATCAGCGCGTGGGCCACTTCCAGCCCGCGTGCGAACGCGTCCATGCCGCCGATGTGGGCGATGAACAGGTCTTCCATGTCGGTGGATTCGCGACGCAGCTTGGCGTCGAAGTTCAGGCCGCCCTCCAGGCCGCCCTGCCGCAGGACGACCAGCATCGCGCCCACGGTGTCGTAGAGGTCGGTCGGGAACTGATCCGTATCCCAGCCGTTCTGCGCGTTGCCGCGGTTGGCGTCGATGCTGCCCAACAGGCCGTGGTCCGAGGCGACCTGCAGATCGTGTTCGAAGGTGTGGCCGGAGAGCGTGGCGTGGTTCGCCTCGATGTTGAGCTTGAAGTCCTTGTGCAGGCCATGCTCCTTCAGGAAGCCCGCCACGGTCGCGCTGTCGAAGTCGTACTGGTGCTTCATCGGCTCCATCGGCTTGGGTTCGATCAGGAAGTTGCCCTTCAGGCCGATGCTGCGGCCATAGTCGCGCGCCATCGTGAGGAACCGCGCGAAGTGATCGACCTCGCGCTTCATCTGCGTGTTCGCCAGCGAGGCATAGCCTTCGCGGCCGCCCCAGAACACATAGTGTTCGCCGCCCAGTTCAACCGTCGCCTCCAGGGCGGCCTTCACCTGCACGGCGGCGCGCGCCACCACGGCGAAATCCGGATTGGTGGACGCACCGTTCATGTAGCGCGGGTGCGAGAACAGGTTGGCTGTGCCCCACAGCAGTTTCATGCCGGTCGCATCCTGCCGCGCCTTGGCCAGGCCCACCATGTGCTTCAGATTCTTCTCGTACTGGCCGACGTCGTCCGCATCCGGCGCCAGGTCGATATCGTGGAAGCACCAGTACGGCACGCCGAGCTTGGTGAAAAATTCGAACGCCGCGTCCACCTTCGCCTCGGCGGTCGCCATCGGCGAGCCGGTCTCCCACGGGAAATTGCGGGTGCCCGGACCGAACGGATCATGCCCGGCGTTGCAGAACGTGTGCCAGTAGCAGGCCGCGAATCGCAGATGCTCCTGCATGGTCTTGCCACCGATGACCTTGTTCGCGTCATAGACCTTGAACGCGAGCGGGTTGTCCGAGCCGCGGCCTTCGAAGGGGATGCGGCCGATGCCGGGGAAGTATTCCTTGGCGCCGATGAAGGGTTGATTGCTCATGGTGCGTCTTCCTGTCGTTGTGCGAGGTGGTGCGTAGAGGGATCAGCCGCGATACAGCGGCGTGAGCGCGTCGAGATGTCGCAGGAAACGTGCATAGGCCGCGGCATAGGCGTGCGTACGCATCGGATCCGGCTGAGCGGACTGCAGCGGGTCGACCGCAACGTGCCGGTCCGCGATGTCGGCGATGGAGGCAGTGTCACCGCGTGCGTGACCCAGTGCCCACAGGGCCTGCAATGCCGCGCCGAACGCCGCCCCCTCGGACTGGGTCGGTACGTCCACCGGCAGGCCGAAGACATCGGCCACCATCTGCCGCCACTGCGCGCTGTTGCTGCCGCCACCGGTCAGCACGATGCGGTCGAACCGCATGCCCGCGCGGACAAAGGCGTCGTACCCATACTTCAGGCTGTACGTGGCGCCTTCCATGGCCGCGCGGTAGAGGTGCGCCGGGGTCATGTTCGTCGTGTCCAGACCCGCCAGGACGCCCTTGCCCAGCGGCAGGTCCGGCGTGCGTTCGCCATTGAGGAACGGCAGCATCACCAGGCCGTCGGCACCGGGCGAGGTCGCCCGCAGGTGTCCATCGCCATAGCGGGTGCTGAAACCGAAGGCGTCGGCGACCTGTTCGGTCACGACGGTGCAGTTCATCGTGCAGATTAACGGCAGCCAGCCACCGGTGGACGAGCAGAACGCGGCCCAGGCGCCGTCCGGATCGACCACGGGGGTGTCCGAGTAGGCGAACAAGGTGCCCGAGGTGCCGAGGCTCATCGCCAGGCGGCCGGGCACGACGCAGCCGGTACCGATGGCGGCCATCATGTTGTCGCCCCCGCCGACCGCAACCTTCACCGTCCCGGGAAGCCCCAATACGCCCGCCGTGGCCGGATCGATAGCGAACAGCTCGTCGGGTGCGGCGATGCGCGGCAGGCACAGGGCCAGGTCGCGCGCCGGATCGGTCGCGCGCAGCAGCGCGGCCGACCAGGTCCGGGTGCGCACGTCCAGCCAGCCCGTGCCCGACGCATCGCCGTACTCGCAGAAGCGCTGGCCGGTCAGCACGAAGTTGAGGTAGTCGTGCGGCAGCAGGATCGTTGCGAGCCGGGCGTAGGCGTCGGGCCGATGCGTCTTCGTCCAAGGCAGTTTGGACGCGGTGTAACCGGTCAGGATGGGGTTGCCGGCCAGCGCAATCGTGCGCGCGGGTCCGCCGAGTGCGTCCATGATCTGCACGCACTCGGCCGAGGTGCTGGTGTCGCACCACAGCTTGGCCGGTGCCAGGACCTCACCCGCGGCATCGACCGGTACGAAGCCGTGCTGTTGCCCTGAGACCGCCAGCGCGGAGATGCGGGAACGCACCTTGGAATCGATCGCACGGAAGCAGGCCTGAAGGGCTGCGACCCACGCGGCCGGCTGCTGCTCACGGCTGCCATCGGCGGCGGACGCCAGCTCCAGAGGTGAGCTCGCGCTGGCGATGAGATGCCGCCCGGCAGGGTCGTACACCACGACTTTCAGACTCTGCGTACCTGCATCGATTCCTGCAACCAGATCCATCTATCTCATCCCGTGGGTGTATGGAGGTAGCGCTACCATTTCTGTGCAACAGCGAGCTGCCCCGTCATGCCAGGGCTGAGACCCGTGGCCAGACGTCCCGCGCCGCCCTGCAGTAGCGTTCGATGAACGCTGCCTGCGACGGCATCGTCGCGACCGCCTGCTCCACTGGCTGGCGGATCCGCATCAACAGCGTGCGCAGGTCCGCGTCGCTGATGGCAGCGGCGAGCGGATGCGGAGGTCCCGGCTGGATCCCCTGCCCCATCAGCACGCTCGTCCAGGAGTCGACCCGGAACAGCTCGCCGGGGTCCTGCCAGGCATGCGCACGTTCGCGCCAGGCCCGCAGCCGGACCGCGAGCGATTCGGGCAGGTCCATGTCACGACAGGCCTTCCACATCGGCTCGTCGCGCTGGTTGGCGTGGTAGTGCAGGATGATGAAGTCGCGCACGTGCTCCATCTCCTGCCGGCTGACCTCGTTGTACAGGTCCACCAGCGCCGGGCTGATGCCGTCGGACGGGAACAGCTGGATCAGGCGCACCACCGCGCTGATGGTCAGGTGGATGCTGGTCGATTCCAGCGGCTCGATGAAGCCACTGGCAAGCCCCAGTGCCACCACGTTCTTGTTCCATGCCTTCAACCGGCGCCCGCTGCGGAACGGCACCAGCCAGGGGTCCCGCAGGGGCGGGCCGTCAACGTCGCGCAGCAGCTTGGCGTGCGCCTCGTCATCGGACATGTGGCGGCTGGAGAACACCAGCCCGCAGCCGACCCGGTGCTGAAGCGCGATATGCCACCGCCACCCGGCTTCGTGGGCGACGGCGCGGGTATACGGAACCGGCGGCGCGACCGATTCGGTCTGCACCGCAACGGCACGATCACTGGGTAACCATTCGTGCCAGTCCTCATAGCCGGTATGCAGGGTCTGCTCGGTCAACAGGCCGCGGAAGCCCGTGCAATCGATGAACAGGTCGCCCTCGATGACCTGCCCGTCTTCCAGCACCAGGCAGGCAATGGAGCCGTCGTGGGCATCTTGGCGGACCTCGCGGATCTTGCCTTCGACCCGTCGCAGCCCGTGGCCTTCGGCTTTGCGGCGCAGGAATTTCGCGTAGAGCCCGGCGTCGAAGTGATAGGCGTAGTTGACCTGGGGCTGGGTCTCCAGCGTAAACCGGTCATGCCACGAGGCCGCGCTTTCCATGCAGAAATCGCCCAGGTCCGACGGCATGCCGCGGCGCAGGCTGTCCAGCCAGAAATGGTGGAACGGTGTGGCCCAGGTGCCCTGCCCGATCGTGCCGAACGGATGGATGAAACGTTCCCCGGGGCGACGCCAGTTCTCGAACGAGATCGAGAGCTTGAACGTGCCGGCGACGGCCTGCAGGAACTCCTGCTCATCGATCTGCAGAAAACGGTGAAACGTGCGGATGGGGGGCACGGTCGACTCGCCGACACCCACCGTGCCGATCTGCTCGGACTCCACCAGGGTGATGTCCAACTGATCACGGAACTGGTGCGCCAGCGCACACCCGGCCAGCCAGCCGGCCGTGCCGCCACCGGCGATGACGACCTTGCGGATGCGCCCTTGCGTTGTGTTCGCCACGTTCAATGCGGTGCTCCCATCAGCGGTTGAGTCGAGCCAGCAGCTGGGCGCGCATGCGGCGCGCCTGCGGCTCGTCGAACGGTGCCAGGTCGCCCCGGGCGGCGTCGGGCAGGTGGTGTCCTGCACGCTCACCCGGGCCGAAGACGTAGTACTCGAAGATCGTTGCCCAGGCCTGCTTCTCGCGCGCCGGCAGGTCGCGCACGGCCCACATCGCGTGGTGGAGTGCCGGTAGCGGCGAGGACAGGAAGGCCGGCGAGCTGCGCCACCAGTAGTTCACCAGCACATTGAAAGGCGCGAGGCTGCGCACGTGGTGCCACCACAGGCTGGGAATGAAGATCGCATCGCCGGGTTCCAGCTCGGCGGTCTGTGCGCTTGCCAATGCATCACGGAATCGCGGGTGGCGCGAGAAGTCCGGGCGGTCGAAATCCACCACGCTCACTACCTGTCCGCCCGGGGTGGGTTCCAGCGGCCCGGGATACAGGTTGTCGATCTGCTCCGGCGGAAACAGCGTGAACCGGCGCCGACCTACGGCGCAGCACGCCAGGTTGTCGGGCGTGTCGAAATGGCAGGAGGCGGTCACGCGGTTGCCGATCCAGATGCTTGCCGAAGCGTCGATGCCCTGCCCGGCCAGGCCGGCATCGTTGTGTTGCGCGAACCCGGGCAGTGCTCGATCGATCAGCAAGGACGCGACATAGTAGGTGGGCGGCCGCGGTGCCTCGAGGGTGGCTTCAATCTCGTCCAGCACCTGCGTCAACAATCCGCGCCGGACCTCGACGTTCAACCGGGTGAAATCCTTGTTATAGAACGGGCGCCCCTCGATTTCAGGCCCGCCGAAGGAGTACGGGACCGGCACACCTGCCTCGAAGCCGCGCAGATAGCCCAGTGCCGCCTGCGTGGAGCGTAACCCGGCCTGCACCAGCGCCCAGTCGCGCGCGATGCCGCGCAGTATCACCGGCTCGCCAGCGGCCACCAGTGCCTCCAGCGGAAGCGCGCCAGGCGCCAGGCCTTCCAGTGTCCGCATGGCAATGCCGTCCAGCACCGGTCAGTTCCTGCCCGCCGCAGCGGCGGCATCCTGCAGACGCAGACGTTTCTGTTTCTCTGCGATCAGGCGACGCATGTTGTGCAGCGACGCCAGCATCAGGTACGCCCCTTCCAGGTAGCCGGCGCGATTGAGTTCGGCCAGCGCCGGACCGTCCAGCTGGGCAAGCCGGTCACGGTCGATGGCGTGCAGGCCGTTGACACCGACCCGATGCTCCTGGGCAACCTGCACGTCGAGCGTGATCGGGTGAATGAGGCCTTTAGCATCCAGCTCGGCAAACATCGCCGCCCCGAAGGCGTGTCCCTCGTGGATACCGCGCAGCACGCCTGCGATGTGGTCCAGATAAGGTGTGTTTCCCCCCTGCGGCAGGAATACCGGCTCGCCCTGCATCGCCGTCACGCGCGGGTGATCCAGATCCACGTGCAGCACCGCTTCCTGGGTGAGCGTGCCATCGATCCGGTTTTCCTGGAAGCCGATCAGGAACGGCCCCTTGGCCGCCGCCCCGGGCAGGTAGGACGCATTCCAGCGGCCGTCCTGCAGGTAAAGATTCTCGTGCTGCTCAAACCCAAGCAGGACCACGGACTGCCACTCACCCGTGGCGGCGTCCCTGCGAAGGAAAATGGGGTATTCGCGCTGCAGTTCGGCGAACTCGCTCGGGTAGGCCGGCACCATGCCGACCGCATCGCCAAACGCGGAACCGAAATCGGTGGCCACGCGCAGATCGCGGTGGGCGATGTTGTTGAGCATTTCGTAACGCGGCATGGTGTTCTTCCAACCCCATCAGGACCCTTGAACGGGTGCCGCTGCCAGGGCAGCGGCACCCCCACACGTCAGAACCTGTAACGAACGCCGAGCATGTAACGCGGGCTCTGGTCAGCCAGCTTCACGATCATCTGCGAGGTGCGCGAGCGCCAACGGACGTCCTCACCGGTCAGGTTGATCGCCTCAAGACCGAACGACCAGTGATCATCCAGGGTGTAGTTCACACTGAGATCCCACTGTTCGTACGCTTCCACGTAGTACGGATTGCGACTGGTCCCCTGGTTGGCGAGGATCAGGTACTGGTCGCGCCAGTTCCACGCCAAACGCACCGACCAACCATATTTTTCGTACATTAGCACGGCATTTGCGGTGTCACTGAGGCCGGTCAACGAGAACTGGTCGATGCCCGGGTCGCCCCCGTTGTTGTAGCCGACATCGCCATCCACCAGGGTGTAGTTGGCGAGGACGCCAAAGCCGGTATCGCCGAAGAAGTACTGACCCCCGAGCTCCCAACCGTGCAGTTTTGCCTGGTTCTGATTGATGGGACGGTTGACGCTGAACTGGTAGAGCGGATCATCGCCCTCCCCGTACAGGTCGTAGGCCGCTTCGGTGGCCAGGACCTGCGCGTCGGTACCGTTGTAGGCGCCCAGTCCGGCCGGATTGTTGCGCAGCAAGGCCAGCGCGGTGAACAGGGCCGTATCGTTGGCCGAGCAGGCCGCCGCATTGGCCGCGCCGACCTGGGTGATACAGGCGCCGCTGTTGAGGAACGCCAACGCGGCCTGCGCATCCGGGCCGGCGGTAGGATCCCTCAGCCCATACAGGTTCTCCTGCACGATGGTGTTGCCGATGAAGTTGTTGACGGACTTGTTCCAGTACGTCAACGACACATAGCTCGCATCGGCGAAGTACCACTCCAGTGCCAGGTCGAGGTTGTCCGACTCCAGCGGCTTCAGCTGCGGGTTCTGTGCGGTGCCGCTGGCCCGCGAAGACGGATCGATCAGCACCGAGCCAAACGGTTGCTGTGCGGTCGGGCCTGCGTAGAGGTTGCCGATCGGCGCGCGCGCGATACTCTTGCCGAACGAGACGCGTGCCTTCAGATCGTCCATGAGGTCGATGCTGAAATCGAGGTTGGGCAGGATGTAGCTGTAGCTGTTCTTCTCGGTGAACGGCTGCTGCTCATCGGACAACACCACGCGGAAGTCGTTGTTGGACTGCCATTCGATGGCTTCCGGGATGGCGATGACCGACGTCGACACCACATCGGTGGTCTCATAGCGCACGCCCAGGCGGGTATTGGTGCGCAGGCCGCCCAGCTCGCCGTCCAGCTCGACCTGGAAATAGGCCGACTTGGTCTTCTCTTCCACCAGGTTGTCGGCGGCGCGCTGCGGGCTCACGCCAAGACTGGCGCCATAGTTGTCCGCGGCCCATTGCGCCAGGCGGCCCGCATCGCCGCGCCAGGCGGTGAAGCTGTTGGCATTGAAGTCGTTGAACAACCCGACGATGTTGACCGGCTGCAGCAGGTCCATCAGCCCGTTGGCCACATCCCCGTCAACATTGGCCACGCCCCAGTCGCCCAGGGTGTTGTAATTCTCCGCGGCCTGGATCCGGTGGGTGGTCTGCTTGCTGGAGTCCACGCCAAACTGGAAGCGCCCCCGGTCGAAGCTCCATTCACCGTCGACGCGTCCCTGCTTGATCTCGCTGACCTGGGTCTGCGAATTGATGCGCAGCACCTGCGAACCAATTTCGCCCGGCACGAAGCCCGGGTTGACCACGCCGTTGGTCTTGGCGATGGCATCGGCCGTGCTCGGGTACCAGACCTGGGTGCCCACGGGCAAGCCGTTGTTGAAGTTCATCTCCTGTACCCACGACCCACCGCAATGCGGCCCGGTAGTGCAGTTGTTGGTGCCGGCGATGCTGCTGAAGATGGAGCCGCCGCCGGTGAGCGGGTCGTTCGGTCGGCTCTCGTTCTTTGAATTGTGCGCGTCGAAGGTCAGCTTGAACCGGTCGGTGACGTTCCACAGTGCATTGAAGCCGAGGGACCCCAGCTTGTACTTCTGCATGCTGCGCTGCTGCTCAAGCCCGAAATCCTTGGTGCCCGCGATTTCACGGATATAGACCGGCGTCGCAACCGCACCGCTGGTGTCGAACGTGACATCGGTGTAGTTGCTGTTCTGCAACCACATGCCCTGTTCGCCACGATTCTCGGTGATCTCGTTCGTCGAATAGGTGTAGTCCAGGGTCAGGGTCACCGCGTCGGTCGGCGCGAACTGCAGCACCGCCTGGCCATTGATGCGCTCACGCTCGAACTCGGAGAACGCATAGCGAAGGTCGTTCGGACGACCGTACAGCGCGCCCACCGCCGGTGCATTGACCACGGTCGGGTTGCCGGGCATCGTGCCGGTCCACGGCTGGATGTTCCAGTAGTTGTTGGTGGCCTGCACCGAGCCACCCTTGCGCTTCTGGTAGCTCGCACTCACGCCAACGCCGAAGGTCTTGTCCGGGTTGCTGTAACTGAAGATGCCGGACAGTTCAGGCGTCAGGTCGCTGTCGAATGGCTGGCTCTGGTCGGAGACGACCTTGGCACCGGCGCTGGCGACGGTGCCGTCATGATCGAACGGGCGTCCGGTCAGGATGTTGATGGTGGCGCCGATACCGCCGCTGGGGACATTGGCCTGGCTGGTCTTGTAGACCTCGATACCATTGATGGATTCGGCGGCCAGCTGGGCGAAGTTGAAGGCACGGGTACCCCCGTCGACGCCGCCGATGGCGACCTGCCCAGAGGCACCGAACGCATCTGCGCCCGGCATCTGCCGTCCGTTGAGCGTGACCATGTTGAACTGGGGGCCAAAGCCGCGTGCCGTGACCTGCGCGCCTTCACCATCACGACGTTCGATGGAGATGCCGGTGATGCGTTGCAGCGATTCGGCCAGGTTGGTGTCCGGAAACTTGCCGATATCCTCGGCACTGATGGCATCCACCACGCCGGCCGAGTCACGTTTGATGTCCATCGCCTGGCTGAGGCTGTTGCGGATGCCGGTGACCTGCACGGTATCCAGCTGTGTCGGGCTGGGCTGGGCCTGCGGCTGGGCGACGGGCGCGGGCGTTGGCGCGTCCTGTGCAAACGCGGGATTGATGACTAGGACGCCACCGACAAACGTAAACATGGCCCTGGAGGTGAACTTCGCCAGCGTGCGGCTCATGAACGAGCCCCCCGGCATTGGGTACGACGGAACGTAGAAGCGCTCATGACTCTCCCCTCTGACATAACGATCGAATGGATGCACCGCCCCTCCTGGGGGCACGTACGGGCGATGCCCGTCTTCCACACCGAACATCGCAGCGCGCTGTGCGCGTGCTGCGACTTACACTCGCTTTCAGGCTTGCCAGAACAGCCGCGTGGTAAAGGGGGGGTACCCGTTGGCCCTTACCCCGGCCAAGTGGTAGCGCTACCATCACGTCACGGCCGCAGACTAATCATCCGGGGTCGCGCTTGTCATCATGCAGCGCAACAAAGGAGCGCGTGTCCTGAAAAACAGCCCGAAAGCCGTGCGTCGGAAAGCCAGCGCCATCACCATCGACGACGTCGCCGCGCACGCCGGCGTGTCCGCCATGACGGTGTCGCGCGTCATCAACGGCCATGCGGGGGTGCGTGACGGCAACCGGGAGCGTGTCATGCGCAGCGTGCTCGCACTGGATTACCGCCCCAACCTTGCGGCGAGCGCACTGGCCGCGGCGCAGCACACCTGCATCGCGTTGATCTACACCAATCCGAGCTCCAGCTACCTGCGCGAACTGCTGGTGGGCGCGCTGCGTGGCTCCACCCGGGCAGCGGCACAGCTGGTGATCGCCACCTGGGATGAACTGGGCAGCCAGCAACGTCGCGAGGCAGCACGGCAATTGTCCAACAGCGTGGCGGGCGTGATTCTTCCGCCGCCCCTGTGCGAATCACAGGACATCGTCGACACCTTCGTGACCGCCGGCATTCCCGTCGTCTCCATCGCATCCAGCCATTTCAGCGACCGGCTGTCGTGCGTGCGCATTGATGACCGCCAGGCAAGCCACGACATGGTGTCGCATCTGATCGCTTACGGGCATGCCCGCATCGGCTACATCACCGGCGATCCAAATCAGACCGCCAGCGCGCACCGCTGGCAAGGCTACCGGGATGCCTTGGCTGACGCCGGCATCGGCTACGACGACACGCTCGTCCAGCCGGGATATTTCACGTACCGCTCCGGGCTGGAGGCGGCCGAACGGTTGTTGACGCTGCCCCAGCCGCCCAGCGCGATCTTCGCCAGCAACGATGACATGGCGTCGGCCGTGGTTTCCGTCGCCCATCGCCGCGGGTTGGAGGTGCCAGGGGATCTTTCGGTGGTGGGCTTCGACGACACCTCCGCGGCAACGATGGTGTGGCCGGAACTGACGACCATCCATCAGCCGGTGGCCGCGATGGCGGACACCGCCATCGATATCCTGCTACGCGCGATCCGGCATCCCGCGTCCTCGGCGCGCGCCACCGTGAACCATGTGCTGCCCTACCAGTTGATCACGCGGGCGTCTGTTTCGAGGGCTTTGCTGGCCCTTTAGCCGACGACTGCTTCACAAACGGCGGTCAAGAACCTGACCCGGCCAACCGTCTATGTTGAAGGTCGACAACCGTTCGTAACCGCACGATTCGTAGAAACGCACCAGGTCGCCACTGCCCCCGGCATAGCAATCCACGCGCACGTAAGCGACACCCGCGGCACGTGCCTGCTCGTCGGCGAACGCCATCAGCCGGCGGCCGATACCGCGCACGCGCGGATCGCGCGAAGCAATCAGCACACGCACGTAGAGCTCTGGCTCGACCGCTGCCGGCACGTAAGGCATGGCGTCTCCCAACGCCAGGAACGCACGCACCTCGCCCTGTGCGGTCTCAGCTACCCACGCACCCGGCAGCGCGCAGGCGTCGGTCACCTGGGTGATACGGCGTGGAATCGATGACCACGCTTCGCTACCCCACTGCTGTGGGTTGCCGATGGCCACGAACCAGGCAATCACCTCGTCGAACAACCGCAGTACAGCGGGCGCATCGGCCACGCTGGCGCGGCGCATCGTCAATGTTTGTTTTGCTGCATCAGTCACGCATACCTCTCCTGCCTGGTGGCGCTACGCCACAACCAGCAGCAGTGTGCCGCCATCGGTGGCAGACACCAAGCCTCTCGCGAGATCGATGTTGGCATCGCAGAGACGGGCGTGTAACGCCAGGTGGCCTCAGCCGGCCGCTTCCAGCGCCGAGCGCGGCATGGCAAGCCGCGAGGCGCGCAGGTATCGCAGGTACTTTCCGATGAAGACGCCGGTGAACCCGCCCGACAACAACAGATAGGCGGCGCGGAAGCCGACATCGAGGTTGAGCGAAGGGGAGACGGAAAGCGCTACCTCGAAGCCGTACTTCACCACAAACGTGAGCAGCAGCAGCGGCAGCAGGGTGTAGTCCGCACTGCGCCACAACCTCCCCGTGGATATGTTGACGGTGAGCGTTGCCCGTCGCAGCAGCATCCACCCAAGGCCCATGCCCGCACCGATGCCGACCACCCATTCCCCCCACGCCTCCCAGGAACTGCCGAAACGGTGGCCGAGCGACCAGGCCCCCCAGGCGGTGAAGAGAGCCGGCACGATGGCCAGTTTCGTGAGCGAGGTTTCACCGGGTCTCATGGCAGCGATGCCGCGGCTGACCAGGAAGACCAGGAGCGCCCAGACCCACACAGGGGTGTTCGAGATGAGGTGCTGCAGCATGATCACGGGGAGTCCTTGATGTGGGCGGGTGCCGGCGATGCACGCCGCGCGGGAATGGCTCCATTCTCGCTTTGCACCGACCCATCACAAGTGACAGGTGTCAGGCATCAGTAAGTACGACCATCATTTCCCTGGCGTCGAGCCATGGCGCGTGTAGAGGGTCAGGTCCGCTGCAACTCATAGTTGGCCACCATCCTGTCCAGAAGGTCCAGTTCGTTGGGGGGAACTGGCGAGGCGGTATCACACACAATCGACGAGGCCAGATAGTACTCGGTGTCATTGCGGAGGCGGCCACGCCGCAGGAGGGCCTTGTAGTGACGAGAGCGGCGCTGCCAGAGCTGACTCATCGTCGGTGCACCAGCCCCGGCTAGAGAGGCATCTGCTGCAGCGATCTGCTGTGGCGAGAAATCCCCGAAGTCCTCCAGGATGTCATTGACCGCTTGTTTCAGGCCTGGCAGGACACGTGAAACACCCAGCTGGCGCTCGTAGACCGCAAGCACATTGATTGGATTGTGCGGGTGCTCGAGCCCCAACACCCGTTGCGGCGTGAGATGTGTCTCCCAGTGAACAAAGAAGCGCTTCAGTTCGTCGTACTCACGCTGCTTTTCTGCAGATACCGACCTGACCATATAAGGTTCAACTCCGCCGCATCAGAATCATCTTCTCCTGCGACATGTCCCGCATCGTGTACGGAATCCCGCCCGTGCCATAGCCCGATTCGCGGCGGCCGGCGAAAGGCATCCAGTCCGTGCGGAACGCAGTCGGATCATTGATCATCACGGCCGAGGCATCCAGCCGGTTGGCGGCGCGCATGGCGATGTCGATATCCTGCGCGAACACGCTGGCCTGGAAGGCGGTGGGCAGGGCGTTGGCGCGCGCGATCGCCTCGTCGAGGTCGGTGTAGCGATAAACGGCCACCACCGGGCCGAAGACTTCCTGCGTGGTCACCCGCGCGTCGCTGGCCGGATCGAGCAGCACGGTGGGCTGCAGTGTGGTCTCGGAAAGTCGCTTGCCGCCGGTGGCAAGCTGCGCACCGCCGCTCACCGCTTCGTCAATCCACTCGGCCACGCGGTCGGCCTCGCGCGGCTGGATCAGCGGGCCCACCTCAGTGTCCTTCAGGGTCGGGTCGCCGGTACGCAGCCGTTCAACCCGGGCGACGAGGGCCTGGGTGAAGGCGTCTGCAATGTCGTTGTGGACGAAGATGCGCTGTGTGGACACGCACACCTGGCCGGCATGGTAGTAGCCGCCCTTGACGATCGGCTCGATGATCCTGGCCAGGTCAGCACTGCGGTCGACGAGGGCGGGCGCAACCCCGCCGTGCTCCAGCGCCGAACGTGCGCCGTGTGCCAGCTTGGCGTGCAGCGACCACCCTACCCTCGCCGAACCGATGAAGCTCAGAAAGGCAATGCGCCTGTCGGTGGCCAGCGCCTCGGCCAGGTCGTTGCCTTCGGGGAGGAAACTCTGGCACCACGGTTCGGGCAGCCCGGCCTCATGCACCATCGCCACGAATTCCAGGCAGGACAGTGGCGTTGCCGAGGCCGGCTTGATGATGACCGGGCAACCCACGGCGATGGCCGGCGCGACCTGATGGACGATCAGGTTGAGCGGGTGATTGAACGCCGAGATGGCCGCCACGATGCCGATGGGCTCCCGGGTCGTGAACGCCCAGCGGCCTTCGGACGCTGCGGAAAGACCCATCGGGATTTCGCGGCCGGCAAAGTTGCGCAGCTCGTCGGCCGCATTGTGGACGCCATCGATCGCACGTGTGGTCTCGATGATCGCATCCGGGAGCGGTTTGCCGCCCTCGCGTGCAATCTGCAGGGCGAGGTGGTCGCGTTTGGCATCCATCAGGGCGGCAAGCTTGCGCAGGATGGCGATACGCTGGTGCGGGGCGAGCCAGCCGTCGCGGTTCTTGAAAACCCGCTCGGCGGCACTGAGCTTGCGCTCCAGCGCGGCGGCGGTATCCATTCCGATCTCAGCGATAGGGGCGCGGTCAAAAGCCTGTACGACGGTCAACATCTTGAGCTCCTTGCGGAAGGGTCAGCGAGGGCGATCACGCGCAGCCCACGTCCGGCGTGCGGTTGCGCAGCTCGTCCACCAGCACGCGGGTGTTCTCGGCATAGTCGATCGGCACATCCAGCACGTGGACACCGCCGCCTGCGAAGGCGGCTTCGATCATGGGCACCAGGTCGCCTACTGCGGTCACCCGGCTCCCCTTGGCGCCGTAGGCCTCGGCATACTTCACGAAATCCGGATTGCCAAAGCGCATCCCGAAATCCTCGAAGCCATCCACCGCCTGTTTCCAGCGGATCATGCCGTAGGCGCTGTCGTTGAGGATCACCACCACCAGGTTGAGTCCGAGGCGCACGGCGGTTTCCATCTCCTGCGAGTTCATCATGAAGCCGCCGTCACCGCATACGGCCAGGACGCGCCGCTTCGGGTACAGCATCGCGGCCATCATGGCGGACGGCAGGCCGGCCCCCATCGTGGCCAGCGCATTGTCGACCAGCAACGTGTTGGCGACATGCGTGCGGTAGTTGCGCGCGAACCAGATCTTGTACATACCGTTGTCAAGGCAGACGATGCCGTCGTCCGGCATGGACTGGCGCACGTCATGTACCAGCCGTTGCGGCGTGACCGGGAAGCGGTCCTCCTCGGCACGGTCGTTGAGACGGGCCAGGATCTTCTGGCGCAGCTCGATCATGCCTTCGTCAGTCGCCAAGCGGCCTTCCAGCCGCCCGGCCAGGGCATCCACCGAAGCCCCGATGTCGCCCAGCACCTCGATATCGGGGTGATACACCTGCTCCACCGTGGCGGACTGGAAGCTGATATGGACGACCTTGGGGCCGCCGCCGCTCTTCATCAGGAAGGGCGGCTTTTCGACCGTGTCATGGCCAATGGCGATGATCAGATCAGCACGGGCAACGGCTTCGTGGACATAGTCGCCCTCGGAGAGCGCGGCCGTTCCCATGTACAGGTTGGAACCGCCGGTGACGGCGCCCTTGCCCATCTGCGTGTTGAAAAACGGCAGGCGGGTCCGCGTGACGAACGCGGAAAGCGCCTCGGCGAGCCACGGGCGGCTTCCCGCCGCACCGATCATCACCAGCGGCCGTTTGGCGGCCAGGATGGCCGCTTCTGCGCGGTCGAGCGCGGCAGACGGTGCGATCGGACGCTCCAGCGGATGAACCGGGATGACGGGGATATCCTCCACCTCCTCGCCGGCGACATCCTCCGGGAGCTCCAGATGCACCGGCCCTGGGCGCTCTTCCATGGCCACGCGGAAGGCATCGCGCACCGTGGCCGGAATCGCGGCCGGGCTGACGATCTGACGCGTCATTTTCGTGAGCGGCTTCATCGAGGCCACGATATCCACGATCTGGAACCGTGCCTGCTTGGCGCTCATCACCGGCTTCTGCCCCGTGATCAGAATCATCGGCCACGCGCCGAGGTGGGCATAGGCCGCGCCGGTGGAGAAATTCAGCGCGCCCGGGCCGAGCGTGGCGAGGCATACACCTGGCCTGCCGGTGAGCCGGCCGTGGGTGGCGGCCATGAACGCGGCCGCCTGCTCGTGGCGTGTGAGCACCAGCTCGATGTGCGAGGTCCGGAGCGACTCAAGGAAGTCCAGATTCTCCTCGCCCGGGACACCAAAGATGCGGTCGACGCCTTCGTTCTCCAGCGCCTTGACCAGTAGATCCGAGCCCTTCTGCATAGCTTCGATCCTTACGGTGAAGTCAGGATCACTATACCCGGGCCGATGTCAGCCCTGCGTCGGATGTCTGCGGGAGGCTGTGCGCCCCGGGTGCCGGTAGTTTTACTGACCTCACCCCGCACGTATTGCGGTTGAGCACGTGGAGCGCTGTGGCCAGACTCGAGTCACACCCGGTGCCCGCCATGCGTGGCGACGTCGTGCATGTAGATCAACACAGCACATCATGGATAAAACGTGGAGACTTCCCGATCTGGTCGCCGAGCAGCCTCCGGCGTGACGTGTGCGGGTACGTTCGTGTCACCGCAATCGATCCGCGGCAGCCTGCTCGTGGTCGGGCTGGCTGCGTCGGCGCCCTGGTGCGCATTGGCGCAGAGCGTGGACGCGGCCAGCTGTATCACGGTACCGGCAAGCGTACCCGCCCAGCAGGTCCGCGCGAACGGCACGGTCCTGACGGTCGCAAGCGGCACCTACGCGCCGACCACCGTCGGTGCACCGGCCTTCTATGCCGCCAATGCCGGCGTGATCAACGCTACCGGCGCGGTGGCGTTGATCACCAGTGCCGCCAACACGTCCACGGTCTGCTCGACCAACGCGGGCGCGGTCAACTTCCTGGCGGCCGGCTCCACCGTCAGCCGGCTGGGCGCCGGGGGGCCTGCTGCCCGCCTGGAGGCAGGCACCACGCTGACCTCCAACGGCACGCGTTTCTACACGTCCCTGGCCAACAGTGAAGGCATCCAGGTCGCAGGCGGCCGCTTCACCGGCAGCGGCGATGTCATTGCCACCGGGGTATTGCTGGGGACGCAACCCGGCAATCCCGCCACCTACGGTCTGCCGGTGGACGCCAGCGGCAATCTCGTCACCGATCCCGATGCCTACGTGGGCAAGGCCGCAACGGCGGCCCACGGCATCAGTGCCATTGACGGCACCGTCCGGTTGAATGTGGACAGCGCCGGCGTTCCCACGGGTGGCACCACATCGATCCATATCCTCGGCACCGGCGCCGGTGCAACCAATGGCAGCCACGGGTTGCTCGGCGCCAGCGGCGCGCAGTTCGACGTGCATGCGGTGAACATCCTCACCCGCGGCAACAACAACAGTGGTGGACGCTTTGCCACCGGTTCGCGCCTCCAGGCATCCCAGCTTTCCATCGATACCACCGGCACCGGCGCGACCGGCCTGGTGTTCGCTGATGCGCAAGGCACCTTGTCCGGGCTGACCATCAACGCCACCGGCATCACCGCGCACGGGCTGTCGGCCACCGGCACCTCCCAGGTGCAGGTTGATGGGCTGGACATCCGCGTGGCCGGGCAGAATGCGCACGGCGTGCTGGCCGGGAGCGGCAGCACGGTCACACTGGCAGGAGCGCCGGGTGTCGTCATCGCTGCAGGACAGACCGGCAATGCGCTGCGCGCCGAAGGCGGTGGCAGCGCGCTTACGGCAAACGGGCTGCGCCTCTCAACGCTGCTCAACGGTGCCATCGCTGGCCATGCGCTGACATCAGGCACGCTCACGCTGAGCGGCAGTGCGATCTACACCTCCGGCATTGCCGGCGGCAACGCGGCGGTTGGCCTGCAGGCCGCCAGCGGCGGTACCGTGGTCAGCCAAGGCAATGCCCTGCTGACCGGCGTACAGCTCGGCACGGATCCTGCCGCCGCCAGCTATGGCCTGCCGGTGGATGCCGGCGGCAATGCCACCACGGATCCTGCCGCGTATGTGGCCACCGGCACCACCGGGGCGAACGGCGCGCAGGTGTCCTCCACGGGTGGCACGCTGCGGCTGGACGTGGCGGCCGATGGCTCAGCGTTGGGCACCACGACCCGTATCGAGACCTACGGCAACAACAGCACCGGCGTGCTGGTAGCCCAGGCGGCTTCCGCGACCTCGCGGCTGCAGGCAGCAGACACGGTGATCACCACGCACGGGATGAACGCCAACGCCGTGCTGGTCCAGGGCGCCGTCGGCGGGGTCGGACCACAGGCGGCGTTGCTGCGCCTGGACACGCGTACCACCGATCTCAATGCCAACGGCGTGTATGGCCAGGCTGGCGCGCAGGTCAGCGTCACCGACAGTATCCTGACCACCTCGGGAAGCGGGGGCGGTATCCGTGCCGATGGCGCCGCAACCCGCATCACCGCGCGCAATCTCTACATCGGCGGCGGTGGCGCGGGTGGCATCGGGCTGAACGCCACCGGCGGCACCATCGACAGCGCTGGAACGACCATCATCAACTCAGGCCGCCCCGGGATGACGCTCAACGCCAGCGGTGGCACCGCGGGCACGCTGATCTCCAGTGGCGACACGATCCGTACCGGCGTCCTGCTGGGAACCGACCTGGCGCTGCCGACCTTTGGCAGGCCGATCGATGCAGGCGGCAACCCGGTGACCGACCCCGCTGCCTTCATGGCGTCCGGCATCTCCGGGCACGGGGTGTATGTGGGCACGGCCGGGGGGCGGGTCTGGATGAACGTCACTCCGGTGACGGGGCAGGCCGACGGCGCACGCAGCAGTATCACTACGCTGGGCAACGCCAGCGAAGGCTTCAACATCCAGGGCGTGGATGCGATCGCGACCCTGGCCAATGTGAGTGTCTCCACGCGCGGCACCGATTCCATCGGTGCACGCGCGGCGGGGGCTGGGCAGATCCGTACGAGCGGCATGACCGTCACCACCAGCGGGTTGCATGGCTACGGGCTGGCCGCGTATGCCGACAGCCTGCTGACTGCGACGGCAAGCAGCATCGCCACCACAGGCGTGCAGGCGCACGGGCTGATTGCCTGGGCCGACAACGGGCACCTGCTGCTGGGCGGCGGCAGCCATGTCACTACCCGCGGTGCGCTGGCCCACGCAGCGGTGGCATGGAACGGCGGTCGGGTGGACGTGGCGGATACCACGCTGGCCACGACCGGTCCCGGCGCGGCGGCGTTGCTGGTCCGTGGCGACCCCGCCCCAGCCTCGGCGTTCGTTACGCAGTCCACGCTATCCGCTGCGGACGGCCCCGGCGTGGGCGCCATCGGTGCGGCGCAGATCGACCTGACCGGCACCACGGTGCAAGGCCGCGACCTGTGGCTCAAGGTCGGTGCCATTGCCGATTTCGACGGGCTCGACGCCGCTGTCCCGCTCCTTCCCCCGGACCTTCCGCCCGATGATCCGCCAGTGCCCCTGCCGATGGCCTTACCGGCGCCGCAGGGCGTGTTGCCGGCCGCCGACACCCCGACCCTTGCCAGCATCACCGCGACCGGCAGCGTGCTCACCGGCGCCGCGATCACCCTGCCCGGCAGCCTCTCCAATGTGGCGCTGCATGACACGCTGTGGAACCTGACCGGCAGCTCCACGCTCACCACGCTGCTCAATGATCGCAGCCGGATCGCGTTCGCGGTGCCTGGCGGAGATCCCGTCCAAGTGGTCAGCTACAGAACCCTGACCGTGTCGCGCTACAGCGGTAATGGCACGCTCGCGCTGAACACCTGGCTGGGCGACGATGCCTCGCCCTCGGACCAGCTGGTCGTGGTGGATGGCAGCAGCAGTGGCCCGGGCGTGCTGGAGTTACACAACACCGGCGGACGTGGCGACCGGACGCTGGCCGATGGCATCCGCGTGGTGCAGGCAAGCAACGCCACCAGCACGCCCGACAACTTCGCGCTGGCGGCACCGGTGGTGGCGGGTCCGTACGAGTACTTCCTGTTCCGCGGTGGCGCGGCCACGGTCTCCGGCGCGGATGTGGAGAACAGCTGGTACCTGCGCTCGGTGATCGACTGCGCCAGCCCGGGTGCGCCGGTACCGCCCTGCCCCGCCCCTCCTCTCCCGCCGCCACCGGATCCTGCTCCGCCGGATCCCGTGCCCCCTGAACCGCCCAGCCCCTCGCCGCCCCCGGCCTATCGCCAGGAGGTGTCGCTGATCGCGGCCGTACCGGCGATGGCCCAGGTGTACGGCCGCACCCTGATCGATACCCTGCACGAACGGGTCGGCGATGAGCAGCTGCTGCATCAGCGCGGCGACCTGGATACCGAACGTAGCGGATTTAATGGCGCCTGGATGCGCTATCTCGGCCACGACGGCGAACATGATGGTGGCCGGCGCGGCATCTATGGCGATCGCGGGCCCGACTTCGACTACCGTTTCGATGCGTTGCAGATCGGTACCGACCTCTACCGGCGCGTGGATGCCGATGACCTGCGCCGCCGTCACGCCGGTGTCTACCTCGCGTATGGCAAAGGCAAGGGCGAGGTGCGGCACAACCTCCTGGATTACCGCTTCCATGCTGGCACTGACCGGTTCAAGGCCGGCTCGGTCGGCGGCTACTGGACAGCGTTCTCCGCCAAAGGCGCCTATATCGACGCCGTGGCCCAGTACACCTGGTATGACATGCGCCTGCAGTCCCCGCGCACGTCCGACAGTTTTGTCGATGCCGATGGGCTGGCGCTGTCGCTGGAAGGCGGCTGGCCGTTCATCCTCAACGAGGGCGACGGGTCCTCCGGCGAGGACGGGCGTTGGCGTCTGGAGCCGCAGGCGCAGGTGATCTGGCAGCAGATCGACGTCGACGACCTCGATGATCACACCGCGCAGGTGCACTTCAGCGACGGTGACTCGCTGGTCGGGCGCATCGGCGCGCGATTGAATCGCACCGGCCAGCACGAGACCGCGCAGGGTGAGGCCCGCAGCAGCAATGCCTGGCTGCGCGCCAACGTGTGGCACGAGTTCCGCGGCACGCCCCGCGCCGCGTTCGCCACCAACAGCGGCTACGTGCCGTTCGCCGTGGATATGGGCGGCTCATGGGGCGAAGTGGGCATCGGCGGAACCTGGCAGGTCACCCAGACCGGCTACCTGTTTGCCGATCTCGATTACAGCTGGAGCTTCAATGGCGACGAGAACGCGTGGAACGGCAAGCTGGGCATGCGCTGGAACTGGTAGACGCTGTGATGCCAGGGGATGGTGACAGCCGATAGTGCCTGTGAAATCATGCGCGGTTGTCCGCCCGGCGAGCTTGCATGTTTCAACGATTCTTCAGGAAGAGCCGCACGACTGTGGCAGCGACCGCTGCGCTCGACGTCCGCAGTCAACGCCCTTCAGCGGGCGAGATCCGGGTTGAAGGCGCGACCGAGACGCTGTTCCTGTCTCCCTTGCCGGTGTACACCGGGCAGGTGCAATCCTCCCGTCGCCATTTTTCGGACATCAATGATGTGTTCCTGGACCTGGGAGGGAGCAACTGGGGAACCGTAGAGGGCGGCAAAATGCTTGCCGGCGGAATCGTCGGCCTGTTCGTGCTCGCGTTCATCGTGCCCGCGCTCATCATGCTCTACCTGGTGCTCGCCTACCCGGAGAACTTCCCGACGCCATGGGCGGATTTGAAGATGCTCATTCAAGTGTTTTCTGCCGGCGCGCTTCTCGGCATCCTCCCCTTGGGGGCATTCGCCTACGGGATGTTCTCGGATGAGTTCAAACGCGCAAAGCCCTATCCGGTGCGCTTCAACCGTCAGCGTCGCGAGGTGTGCTACATCGACCGCGAGAGCGGCCGTGCCCTGATCGTGCCCTGGGAGAGCATCGTTGCCTGGGTGTCCAATTCACAAGGCATCACCCCGTATGGCACAACGCGCCAGTACACCTTCGGCATGGGCCTGGAGGATGAAGAGCGCGACACCGTGCAGTTTGTCCTGCTGCCACAACCCAGTGATTCGCACTCACTGGGCCTGTGGGCGTCGATCCGGAACTACATGGAGGACGGGCAGTTGTTCAATGCACCCAACCCATGGTTCCAGGCATTGGGGTTGGTCCCGACCAAGGATCGACTGAAGCCGTATGAGGGCATGCACACCTTTGAGATCGAGCGTGAGGATGCTCGCGCGATGGGTTCGCTCGACGATGGCGGTGATGATCTGACGCTGGAACAACGGGAGAAGTATGGCTACGACAAACGCTCCTACTGGCCGCTCCGTCGCTGGTACGCGTGGCGTGTCCTTACCTTCTGGAAGCTGCCCTACCTGCTCGCCGAATGGGTCCATCGCCGCGGCCGTCCTTCGCTGCCGGCCGTGGTGGAAGCCTGGTCCCAGGCATTGCCGGAAGCGCAATGGGCCACCCCCAGCGGGGCGCTTGTGAACGCCAGCAAGCGCGTGAGAACGGCCATGGATAAACAAGGCGCGACGTTCGTCGATGCCTGCAAGGCAGCCGGCTTCAAGTGAGGTGACTGCTCCAGAGCATCTCGAGGGTATTGAACGGCAGCGGACGTGATCCACCACTTCAAACACGCGATCCGTGCCTGCGGCGAGCAAGGCGATACAACACGGTGCCAGCCAGTACCGCGGCCACGGCCCCTGTCAGCGGTACCGATGCCAGCGTTGCATAGCTGATCGTAAGGCTGCCCATGGCGCCCCCGAGCGCGGTGCCCAGGTTGAAGGAGGCGATGTTCAACCCGGCCGCGACCGGGCTGTAGGCGGGAATCAAGCGCTGCGCCTGCTTGAGCAGACGCAGCGTCAGCAGCGTCACGATGCAGAAGAAACAGATGCCCAGCGTGCCGATCAGCAGCATCATCATGGCCGGCATGCTGGCGAACACGTAGAGCCCGAGCAGATTCAACGCCAACGCGCACAGTGCCAACTGAAGGCTGCGGTCCCCGTCCATCGCGTCGCCCAGCGCTCCCCCGAGCAGGTTGCCTGCGATCGCACAGACGCCGAACAACAGCATGCCCAGGCTCAGCCACTGCACGTCCACACCAGTGACCTGCTGCAGATACGGCGAGACGAAGGTGAAGAACGAAAACGTCGCGACGCTCACCAGCGCGCCGATGCCGGCCGTCGTCAGGAGCTGGGGATGGATGATGGCCTGGATGCCCTTCCATGCGCCGCCGCGGGACGGGGCCGAACCGGCAGCTCCCCTCGGCATGCACAGCGCCAGACCCAGCATGCCGACCACGCTGAGGACGCCGATGGACAGGAAGACCACGCGCCACGACCAGAGACTGCCCAGGTACGTGCCGATCGGAACGCCGAACGCCAGCGCGAGGGTCAACCCGATCCACACGACCGACAGCGCCCGGCCGGATCGCTGCGGGTCCACGAGCCGGGTCGCCGCGTCGGAGGCGACCGCCATGAAGACGCCGTGGCCGAGGCCGACCACGAAGCGGATGGCCAGCAGTGTAACCAGATTGGGCGAGGCGCTCATCAGCAGGCTGCCCAGTCCGAGCAACGCCGTGGCCAGCAGCAGGATCTGCCGGTCCCGCCAGTGCGCGACCAGGGCGGTGATGAACGGTGCGCCGATGGCCGCGCCCAGTGCATAGGCGGCAATGGCCGTGCCGACGAGGGATATCCGCGCCCCGAGGTCATCGGCAATGGTGGTCAACAATCCCGCGACCACGAACTCGGAGAGCCCGAACGCGAACGCGCACAGGGAAAACACATAAATGGCAGCAGGCATCGCAGGTCCTATCCAGCAGAGCTGCGGAAGCCTAGTGCCTGGCCATGTGCGGGTGAAGGACGGTTTACATACTGCAGCAAGACGCCGCGCGTCTTGTCACCTCAGGGCAGAGAACGGGTCTGCAGAATCGCCTGTATCAACCGGTCGCGGATCGCTGAGGTCCGGGTCTCGTTCCACGCCATGAACAGCTCCAGCCGTGACACGTCCTCCGCCGCTTCCACCTGGAGCGGACGGAACACAACGTCCTCGCGCGTTTCCGTCGCCAGCGAAGCGGGAAGCAGCGCGATACCGAACCCCGCAGCCACCAAGGCAATCAAGGTCTGCATCTGCCGGCCGTGCTGCACGATGTCGGGCACGAACCCGGCTGTCTGGCACAGGCCGATCAGCTGGTCATGAAATCCTTTGCCGAGTGTCCGGGGCGAGGCGACGAATGCTTCGTCCCTGAGCAATGCCAGGTCGATGCCCGCCTTCGCCGCCAGCGGATGACCGGCCGGCAGCGCGACGCAGATCCGTTCGCTCAGCAGCCTTTCCATGCGCAGGTGCGGCGTCGTGGTGCCCGGTGTCCGCATGAAGCCGATATCCGCCTCTCCCTGCTCCAGGGCGTTGACCTGCCCCTGGGTGGTGGCCTCCCGCATCGTGAAGGCGATGCCCGGGTTGAGCTCGCGAAAGTGGCGCAACGCCTGCAGCAACGAGGCATAGGGGGCGATGTTGATGAAGGTCAGGGTTAGGTGGCCCTCCATGCCCTGGGCCACGCGGCGCGTCTGGGCGACGCCCTCCTCCAGCGACTGCACGGTACGGCGCGCGGTCTCAAGGAAGGCTGCCCCCGCCGGTGTCAACGCGACGCTGCGAGGGGTGCGCTCGAACAACGGGGCTCCGACGGCGCCCTCCAGCTTGCGGATGGCCTGGCTCAGCGGCGGCTGCGCCATGTGCAGCCGCTCGGCGGCGCGATTGAAGTGCAGCTCCTCGGCCACGGCAATGAACTGTTGGAGCAGGCGGGTCTCTATCACTGAAACACCAGACCTCTGGAATGCCGGAATTGAGGGTGTTCAACATACCAAATCTCTACGTTGTCCAGAGCGCGCCAGCAGGCGCCTGCTGGAGGGACTGGTCATGATGCTGCTGCTCGTCAGCGATGCTCGACGAGGGGCCGGACAGCGTTACTTCGTGGCGTCGCGCGCCGTCGCGTCCGCTTCCATCAGCTCCCGGCGCTGGGCCTCGATCCAGGCGTCCCCGGCGGCACGTGCCTGGGCATCGAGTTCCTTGTTCTGCCGGTCGTTTTCCTGGTACTGCGCCCACACCTCGGGCGTGATCGTCTCCAGTCGATGATCGGGGCGCAGCTGGATCGAGGGGGACGCCCCCATGGCCACCGTGAAGTTATCGAACAGCCATTGGCGGCGCAGCTCAGGCGAGGCATACAGAAGGTCCGGCTCCGCATAGGTCCGCATCGGCAGTGCCTGCTCGGCGAGGGGCGTGTCGGACGAAATCCTCGCCAGCCTGACGACCAGTCGCTCATGGTCCCGGTCTTTGTGATACAGGGCGGCGATGTCGCCATCGATCCACAGGACGTACGCGTACCCCGCGATGGGATGGACCTGGAACGGGTGTTCACGGACCAGGATGAGATCACTGCGGTCTGTGTAGAGCGCCCGCCAGCCCGGCGGTGCCGGACGGATGCCGCAGTCGACGGTCCCTGCCGTGATCTTCTCCAGCGTCGCCCTGCCGCGGCTCGCGGAAAGCCGCGTTGTCCAGCAGCGTGAGCTGTCACGATTGTGCGATGCCATCAGAACTGCGTCTTCGTCCAGCACCACCGCATCGGTATGCACAAACGGGGCGTCTGTGGCGGCATGATCCTGCAGCAGCGTCGCGAAGTCCTTATCTGACAGCGCACTGCCATTCTCGTAAACGGCGTACGTGGTGTGGTGCTGGTACTTGCTGCTGTTGATATCCAGCCTGCTTTCCGTCACGGCCACGACCTTCAGCGTGTCTGACGAAAACACGGTCTCCCGCTGGGTGCGTTCACATCCAGTGGTGAGCAGCGCTGCACACAGCAGCAGCGCAGCAGAAAGCAGGACGGAACATGTTCTGGCGTGCATCGCGCTGCTGCCTGCGGGTCGGGATGGGATCCGTGCAAGCATATCCGCTTCGGCCACGGTTACCGGGCAGCACGGCCCCAAAGGGGCCGCACTGCCCTGCCCCGCTGGATCAGAAGCTGTAATCCAACGAAACACCCACGGTACGCGGCTGCATCATCACCGCATTCCAGCGCCGGTACTGCTGCGCGCCCGCGGCAGGAATCGTCCTGCCAGCGGCGACGTAGATGTCCTTGTTGGTGAGGTTGGTGATGAAGAAGCGCACGGTCGTGTTCTGGCTGCTCACTTCGGCAGTCAGGTCAACGGTGGTGTAGCTGGGCAGGTCGAAGGACTGCGTTGAGGCCACCGATGCCGCACGCTCGCCGTAATAGCGCAGCGCGCCACCGACGCTCCAGCCCCATTCGCCGCTCGTCGGGAACTGGTAGTCGGCCTGCAGGCTGCCGGCCCATTCGGGCACCTGCGGCAGCTGGGCGCCGGATTCGGCCTGGTTCGGGCCGCCCGGACGGGCCGGGGGAATCGGAGCCGTCAACTTGGCGTCGGTGTAGGTCAGGCTGCCGCTCAGGCGCAGGCCGTCGACGGGCATCAGCGCGCCGGTGAATTCAACGCCCTGGCTGCGTGCTTCGCCCCCATTGACACCATAGGAGATGCCCTGCGCCGTGAGCAGGTTCAAGCGGATGTCGTCCCAGTCGATCCGGAATGCCGCCACTTCCACCAGCGCACGACGATCCCAGAAGTGGCTCTTCAGGCCGGCTTCGTAGTTGATCAACGTATCCGACTTGACCTGCGCGGGCACCTCCGGGGCGGCCGGCAGGATGGGATTGGGGCTGCCGGCGCGGTAGCCGGTGGCGACCCGCACGTAGGCCATGGTGTCTTCGCCCAGGAACAAGCGCGGGCTGGCGCTCCAGGTGGTCACGCTTTCCGAGGAGTCGGTGATGCGCTGCACGCCATCGCCGCCCAACGGACCGCCGAGTGTCTGGCGGAATTCCTGGTCGTTGCGCGCATGGCGCACGCCCAGGGCCAGATCGAAGCGGTCGGTGAACTTCCAGGTGGCATTGCCGAACAGGGCCTTCTCTTTATACGTGGTCAGCACCGAGGCGGTGAACAGATCAAGCACCGGATTGAATGCCGGGCTCAGTGCACTGCCGCGCTCGATGTAGGCGGCATCTTCATCGGTATAGAACGCGCCGAGCTGCCATTGCAGGCGACTGTCGCCCTTGGAGGTCAGGCGGAATTCCTGGGTCCACTTCTTCAGCTCGATATCCGTGTCCAGGCCGGCGTACGCCATCACCGGGCCCACGCCGGGCTTCTGCCCCAGCAAGGGGATGTACTCCACCGACTGGTCCTGCAGGCGCCATGAATTGGATTTCATCCAGCTACTGGCGGAGGTGAAGTCGGCCCAGCCCAGATCCCAGTCCACCGTCAGGCCGTACACGTCGTACTTGATCGTGCTCGGCTGCAGGAACAGATACTCGTTTGAGTAGCCGGGCAGCTTCGGCTTGAAGGTGGCCGGGTCGAGCGCGACCGTCGCGAAATTGTCGCCCTTGTTTTCCTGGCGCATCGCGGTGAGCAGCACGTCCACCGTATCGGAGGCCTTCCACAGCAGCGAAAGGCGGCCGGCGTTCTGGTACACATCGTTGGTGTCGCGGCGATGCAGGACGCTGTTGTCGATCCAGCCCGGACTGGTCTGCTCGGCGTAGCTGGCGCGCAGGGCCAACTGACCCTTCACCAGTGGCACATTGATGGCGGCGCGCTCAGAATGGCCCACCCGGCCGCCATCGTCGACAACGCGCATCGTGGCGCCGGCGCGGCCCGAGAAGTACTCCAGGTCCGGCCGTTTGGTGACGTACTTGACCACGCCGCCCAGCGCACTGGCACCGTACAGCGTGCCCTGCGGGCCGCGCAGCACTTCCACGTTCTGCACGTCGTACGGCAGCAGGTCGAACATGCCGGAGGTCGCACCGGACAGTGAGCCATTGGCGGTGAGCGGCACGTCGTCAACGTAGATCGAGGTCGAGGCGGTATTGCCCATCGGGGTGATGCCGCGGATCGAGATCGTCGAGCGGCCCGGCGCACCGAGGCTGGTGATCTGCAGGCCGGGAACCAGCCCGGCCAGGTCATTCATGTTGTTGACCTGGAGGCGGTCGAGCTGCTCTTCGCTGATGACGCTGATGGACATCGGGATATCGGTGACCACTTCCACGCGTTTCTGCGCGGTCGCGGTCACAGTGCCCAACGTATGTACGTCGTCGCGGTTGGGGTTCTCGGCGGCGACCTGTGCCAGTGCCGTGGCGCTGCAGCCCAGGGCCAGGATGCCTGCAGTGCAGGCCAGCGACAACGCGTTCATTCGGAGCGAACAGTGACTCATGTGATGAGACCTCGGTAGCGAAGCTGGACGCCCACGGCAATGGGCACGGAATGCGGCAGTCAGGGCACCCCGTCGTGCTGGGGTGGGGGCCGGCCTGGCAGTGACGCTCCTGGGATGAATGGCTATGCGTAAGCCCATGTAGGACACAATAGTCCTGTTCAGAGAACTGTCAATCCTGCGTCGCAGCATTGACATGAATTCATGCGCCAGGCCCGCCCCGGACCTCAGCGTCCGGCGCCCCAGACCGCTTCGTCACACCAGATCGTGCCGTCGCGATAGAGCACCCCGGGCGTGCGGTCCTGCTTGAGGAAGGTGGGCCCGTCCAGGTCGACGAGATCACACAACTGCCCGACCACGAAGCCCGGCGCAGCGCCCAGGCTGCTGCAGACCATGCACCCGACCATGACGCCCAGCCCGGCCTCGCGCGCCGCGGCGGCGATCAGCAGCGCCTCGGTCAGGCCGCCGCATTTGTCGAGCTTGATGTTGAATACGTTGAAGCGACCCTTCAGGCCGTCGACATCGGCCAGGGTGAGCGCGCTTTCATCGGCGGCCAGAGGAATCGGCGACACGAATCCGTCCAGATCGGCTTCGCGCCCCCGGGCCAGCGGCTGTTCGATCAGCGCTACATCGGCGTCCACCATGGCTGCCACCAGCCGCTCGAGATCGCCGACCTGGTAACCCTGATTGGCATCGACCCCCAGCCATACCTCGGGCCGCGCCTGACGGATCGCCGCGACGCGCGCGATGTCCAGGTCGAGATCACCGGTCAATTTGACCTTGATCGAACGCGCCTGGCGATACGCGACCGCGGCGGCCGCCATCGCCGTCGGCTCATCGGCGCCGACCGTGAAGGTCGTGGGGAGCGGCCGCGGCGGCGGCAGCCCTGCAAGCGCCCATACGGGCTTGCCTGCCTGCTTCGATTCCAGCTCCCAGAGGGCAGCATCAACCGCGTTGCGAGCGCCACCGGCTGGCAGGATCGCGCGCAGTTCCTCGCGCGTGGGGTGTGCCTCGATGGCATCACGCACGGCTTCGAGCTGGAGGCGCATGGTCTCGATGTCTTCGCCCAGGTAATAGACGCCGGTCGCCTCACCGCGGCCGACGTGCGTGCCGTCATCCAGGGTGACAAGGCAGGCCAGCCGGCTGTCGAAGACGTGGCTGGCGATGCGGAACGGTGCGGCCAGACGCAGCGCGTCGACGGCGATGCCGAGGGTGAGGCGGGCCATCAGGCGTTCACTCCGGATGCGGCCATGTCACGCGCCACAGCGGGCGTTGCCAACAGCTTGATCGAGCACATCTGCTTTCCCTGCCTCAAGGTGAGTAATTCTCACATCGAGACATTAGTTCTCCGCGCGGAGAACTGTCAATGGGCGCCGTGTCCGGCGCCCCTCCCTCGTGCCGCGTTACGGATTACTTCGCAGCTACCGGGGCCGGGGCCGGTGCCAGTGCGGCCGCGATCTGCGACAGATACTTGTTCCAGTCGAACTTCTGCCCTTCCGGTGTCCAGCCCAGACGCACGATCACCGCATCCTGCGAGGGAATCACCGCCATGATCTGATGGTTGTGGCCCATCGCCATGAAGGCATCGGGAGGCACGTCCTGCAGCACCTTCCGACCTTCTTCTGCAGCCGCGGCCCGGTTCAACCACAGCTGCGCGCCGTATGAGGGGCGCGGTGATGCTGGCGTGGGCGTCACCGCGAACTGGAGCCATTCCGGCGACAGCAGCCGCTTGCCATCGGCCTCGCCGTGGTTCAGATGCAGCAGCCCATAGCGCGCCCAATCCCGTGCCGTTGCATACCCGTAGGAACTGCCGACCAGGACACCGGACTCGTCCGGCTCGATCAGCGCGCTGCGCATGCCGGCCGGCTCGAACAACCGGGTCTGTGCAAAGCGGGTCATGCCTTCCAGGGTGCCGCCGGTGGCCTCGAAGACGATCCGCGACAGGATGTTGGTCGTACCCGAGGAATAGCTCCAGTGCGTGCCTGGCGCATGTTCAAGCGGCATCGCGGCCGCCAGCGCGCCCATGTCACCGGCCTCGAACAGCATCTTGATCGATTCGTTACCGGGCTTGTAGCTCTCCACGAAGGCCAACCCGCTCGACATCGTCAGCAACTGGCGCAGCGTGATCGCGCCGCGCGGATCGCCTTCGCCCTTCCATTCCGGCACCGGCGCGGGGTCATCCAGCTTGAGCACGCCGTCATCCACCAGCAGGCCAACCAGCGTGCCCATGATGCTTTTGGTAGCCGACCAGCCCAACATGCGGGTGTTCTGGTTGAAGCCAGGCGCGTAACGCTCGGCAACGATCGCCCCACCCTGCACCACCACCATCGCACGGGTGTCCGGGTAACCGCCCACGTTCTGCTCATCGAAGGCCGCACTCACGGCCGCGTCCAGTGCGGCACGGTCGAGCTTCGCTTCTGCGGCGGCCTGCAGCGCCGGCACAGGCCGGTCACCCTGTGGCCAGGGGCGCGCCGCCAGTGGCGATAGTGGCGTGAGCTGGGCCGCCTGGGCCTTGAGCGCCGCGAGCGGCACGTCGCCCGTGGTCAGCGTGCAGCCGACCGCCGGGCGATGCAACGCGGTCCGGCTGGCCGTCCCAGGCGCGGAGGCGGTGACCGTCCCTGCCTTGCGATCGACCGCCAGCGCCACCGTCCTGGTGAATGGCGCCAGTGCGTGGATGTCGTCGCGCAGCACGTCGGCCTCGGCGCGGTTGGCCACGAAGATGCCGGCGCAGGCGATCTGTGCCGAGACCGCGGTGCCCAGATCCTCCGCGCTGGTGATCGGTGGTGCGGCGGCCAGTGCTGGCGCGGAGGCGGCGAGCGCCAGAGAGAGAAGACTCCAGCCGGAGGCGTGTCGGATCATGAGGTGTGTCCTGTGTTTGTTGGAGCGCGCACGTGGATCAGCGCGTGCGGCATGGGTGGCGCAGCGCCGAGCCCGCCCGGGCGCCGGTGTGTTTGCCACCCTCGAAACTCACCACACCGTTGACGATCACGGTTTCGATGCCGGTCGGCGCGCCGGCGGGCGCGTCCCAGCTCGCCACATCGTCCAGCGTGTCCAGATCGAACAGCACGATATCGGCGCGCATCCCCTCGCGGATCAGCCCGCGATCGCTCAACCCCATCCGCTGTGCGGGCCAGCTGGTCATCTTGCGGACCGCGTCTTCCAGCGTCAGCACATGACGCCGCTTCACATACTCGGCGAGGATCCGCGGGAAGGTGCCATACGCGCGCGGGTGTGGCAGGCCGATGGCGCCGTCGCTGCCGTAGTTCACCGCGGCGGCCGCGTCACTGCCAATACTCACCCAGGGCTGGCGCAGCGCGAGCTGCACATCCTCTTCGCTGATCATGAAATACAGCGCGACCGCCCGATTGGGCAACCCTTCAAGCGCGATGTCCCAGGCCGCATCCGCCGGGTCCAGATTCAGTTCGGCACCGATCTCGGCCAGTGTCTTGCCATGGAAGCGCCGATACTTCTCACTGAAGCTGTTGGCCAGGCGCACGTTCTGGAAGCCACCCGACGCATGCACCAGGTTGGACCAGCCCGGCATCGAACCGGCGGCAACCTCCTTTTTCATGCGCTCGCGCACCTTCGGATCGCGCACGCGCTCGATACCTTTCTCAAGCCCGTCGGCCCAGACCCAGCTCGGCGCGATGATCTCCAGCCCGGTGCCGCCGGCGGTGTAGGGATAGAGATCGGCGGCAACATCGACGCCGCGGTCCCGCGCTGCATTGATCGTCGCCAGTGCCTGGGGCATCAGCTTGCCCCACTCCGGCGCATAGGCAGCCTTCAAGTGGAAGATCTCCACCTTGACGCCGCCCTTCTCGCCGATCTCGATGGCCTCTTCAATGGCCTTGACCACGCCCTCGCTCTCGTCACGCATATGCGTGGCGTAGAAGCCGTCGCATTGCGCGGCCACCTTGGCCAGCGAGACCAGATCGGAGGTGCTCTGGAAGCTGCTGGGTGCATAGATCAAGGCGCTGGAGATACCGAACGCACCGGCCTCCATCGCAATCTTCACCTGCTCGCCCATGGCATCGAGCTGCTTCCTGGTCGGCGCACCAGCGGCATCGCCCATGACGTGCACGCGGGCCTGGGTGGAGGAGTAGTACGTGCCGAAGTTGACCGCGATACCCTGCGTTTCGAGCTGCTTGAAGTAGCCCGGCATCCCCGCCGCAGGCACCGGCGGTCCGCCCTCGCCGCCGATCAGCGTGGTCACGCCCATCCGCAACTTGTTCTCGGCCGCGCCGTCCTTGAGCAGCGCCGCGCCGGACTGATCCATCATGTCGATGAAGCCCGGCGACACATAGCGCCCCGTTGCGTCGATCTCGCGGGTGCCCTTGCCGGGGACCTGGCCGACCTGGACCACCCGCCCCTCCTTGACCGCCACATCGGCACGGACCCACGGATTGCCGGCACCGTCGAGCACGCGTCCACCGCGGATCACCAGGTCATAGTCGGCCGCGGCCGCGTTGGCGGCGAACAGCATCGATACGCCCGCCCAGAGCAGGGTGCGCTTCATCATTGCCTCTCCTTGTTGGTGCGCGCCTGCGCACGTACGTCATCCACGACCTCGCGAACCGCATCCACCACGCGATCAGGCTGATCGATCTGGATGTAGTGGCCGGAATCGCTCACGATCTGTTGCTGCCCGCGGCTGGACAGGGCGGCCTGCTCGGCATGCAAGGTGCGCCATTCCTGCTTGAACCGGGCGCCCTCCTCCGCCGTCAGGCCCATCTTCTTCAGCTCGTCGGGCTTGAACGGCTTCAACGCGGTCAGCACGATCACCGGGCGGTCGCCAAACGACGTAACCGCGCGGGCATCGTCCATGGTGCTGTCGAAGCCGTCGAGTTCTGCGGTCGCGCCTGTGACCGAGGCACTGGAGAAGGCAGTGATCTCCGCGGCCTCATCCTTCGGGCGTGGACCATGATCGGCGCGCGAGAACAGGAAGCGCACCAGGCCGGTCCGTGACAGTGCCGTGGCGGTATGCATCAACAGCGACACCTTCTTCGGGTGGACATCGATGCTCACCACGCTGCCGAGCCGGGCGATCTGATCCGGGTGCGAGGGGTCGACCATCACCAGTCCGGCGACCTGATCGCCGTAGCGCCCCACATAGGTCCGGATGTACGGCCCGCCGATGGAATGGCCGACCAGCACCAGCGGATCGGTGATGCCCGCGCCTTTCAACAGGGCGTGCAGGTCATCGGCCACGGCCGACGCACGCTGCGGGGTGTCCTTCGCATCGCTGCGCATGATGCCGGCGCGGTCGTAGGCACAGGCGCGGGTGAAGCGGGCGATCCGGTCGTGCACCCGGGTCCAGTCCATCGTGCCGCCCGTGCCGAGGCCGGACTCGAAGATCACGGTCGGGGTGCCACTGCCGCGACACTCGATATGCATCTGGCGTCCGCCGACATCGACCATCTGGCCGCGCAGTGGATGATCGGTCGCCGCGCTCCGGCGTGCCAAGGCCTCGTAGACCACCCCGATGAGGGTGATCAGGATCACGACCGCCAGCAGACCCAACGCGATCCACTTCACCCACCGACGAAACCGCCGCCAACCCTTCACTGCTGTCATGTCGTGCTCTCTTGAATGGCGTGCTGAAGCCTGCGTTGCGCCGCAGGCGGTTGAGAATCCTCTGACCTGCCTGCCCGGCCAACGCAAACGACCGGGGACAGGTTTAGGCCCATATAGGATATAAGCGTCCTATTTGGAGAATTGTCAATGTGCAGTGCGGGGCGCGGGGCCAGCCCATGGGCCACTCCGGAGGCCACGCTACCCAGCGCCAGACTGCGACAAACCGTCGCAATCGAGCACGAACCGGGCATTTTCGCCGGGAATCCCGACAGACATGCCTTACCATCGGGCCGGTGCGTGCGTCCCTCCTCCACCGCTGGCTTCATGCTTGGGCCTTGCTGGCGATTGCGCTGGTGATCGTGGCGCCCATGGTCAGCCGGGCATTGGCGCCGGTGAACGCGCCCGTCATGGAGGCCTCGCCGGCACCCGATCCGCATGCGGCGCATCACGCCATGACGGATGCCGACGCGCATGCGGGCCATCACGCGCATCACGATAGGGATCAGGGAAAGGCCAGCCCCGCTGCCGAAGCGCCTGCCGATCCGCATGCCAGCCATGAGATGGGCGTGGACTGCGAGTACTGCCTGATTGCGGCCCGTCTCATCAGCCTGCTCGTGGCGCTGCTCCTGCTGCTGACGCAATGGCCGGCCGTGTTTCGATCGCTGTCGGGTCTGGTCGACTGTCGCCGCGCCCCCGCACGGGGAACGCTGGGAGCTCGCGGCCCGCCGCTGCTGGCCTGCTGATCCGGTCCTGACCAGGTGCAGCGCTGCTGCGCCCTGCCCTGTCTGCTGATCCGCCGTGTTCGGTGGGGCCAGGCGATGCCGGATTGGAACCGATGCCCCGCGCCATCCGGCGTCTCTGCCGGACCTTGTTCCTGCCCCGGTCGATCTGACCGTGGCGACCGATGCTGTGGACCATGACAACTTCTTTTTCGTATCGACCTTTGGCCAAGGCCATCACGGCCGTGCTTGCCGCTGCCCTTCTTCTTCCCGCCACCGTCGCCGCCCAGAACGGTACCGTGCTGACCCTGGGCACCGTGCAGGCGCGTTCGGCCGCCGAGCGCGAGCTGTCGGCCCGCTCGGTCTTCACCTCGGTGGATCTCATCGGCGGCGATGTCCTTCAACCGCAGAAGGTCGACCATAGCTGGGAGCTGCTGATGAATGCCCCGGGCGTGCAGGTCACCCAGTTCAAGATGGGCACCGACGCCGGCCGCTTTTCCTTCCGGGGTTTCAACGGCGAGGGCCGCATCAACGCGGTCAAGCTGCTGATCGACGGCATTCCGAGCAATGACAATTCGGGCGGCATGCCTTACCTGGATGCGGTGTTTCCGCTGGACATCGCCGCGCTCGAGATCGTGCGCGGCACCAACGATGCCCGCTACGGGCTGCATGCGATTGCCGGTGACGTGAATGTGTTGACCCGCCAGGGCGGCACTGACGGCCAGCTGAGCATCACCGCTGGCAGCTTTGGCACGCAGGATGTGCAGTTGGCCAGAGGGTTCGAGCGCGGCCCCTGGTCACAGAACTATTTCGTCGGCTGGCGCACGTCCGACGGCGAGCGCGACCATGCCGATGGCACCCAGCGCAGCTTCGCCGGCAAGTGGTTCTACACCGACCCTGACGGCCGGTGGCGCGCAGGGCTGACCAGCCGCTACTACAAGAACGCCGCACTGGAAGCCGGCTACCTCAGCTATCCGGAGGTGCAGGCCAATCCGACGCAATCGCCGGCCTACGCACGCGATGACCGCAGTGAGCGCGAGACGGTCCAGACCGCCATGCACATCGATGGCGCACTGGGCAGCGACTGGAGCTGGAACGCCAAGGCCTACCAGAACGACTATCGCAACCAGCGCTGGGTGACGTTCACCGCGGGAGGCGCTCAACAGGAACGTTTCAACGATGAGACCCATCGCGGCCTGCTCTTGAACACCACCTGGCGCCCGGACTCGCGGCTGGCCGAGTTCGTCCTCGATGCCGGCGTGGATGGGCAGTGGCAGGACAACACGGCCCGCCGCTACAGGACCGTCGCGCGCGAGCGCCAGGCGACCCTGCGCGATTGGGACTACACCCTCGATACCCGGGGTGCCTACGTGCAGGCGGTAATCCGGCCGATGGACGCGCTGAAGATCGTACCCGCCTACCGGGTCGATCGCGTGTATGGCGACTTCCACAATGGGGCGACCGGCCTGCGCGCACCGGTCTACGACTATGGCCTGATCAAACAACCCAAGCTGAGTGTGTCCTACGATCTCAGCCCGACCACGGTCGTGTACGCCAACTGGGGGCGAACGTTCCAGATCGGCAGCGGCAATGGCGCGTATCGCACGCAGGTGAACGATCTTGCTCCCTCCCTCAACGAGGGCTGGGAGGCCGGTATGAAATGGGCGCCCGTGCAGGGGCTGCAGACCCGGATCGCGTACTGGGAGCAGCGGGCCAGCGATGAGGTCGCCACCGTCCTGGGCGTCAATGGCGTGGTCGGGGCCAATGAGGTCGGCAACGTGGGCCAGACGCTGCGCCGCGGTTGGGACGCCCAGCTGACATGGCAGGCCAGCGCCCAGTGGCGCGCCTGGGCCGCGTACTCGCGGCAGAAGGCGGTGATCGAGGTGCCCGACCCCAGTGCGCCGCAGACCCGCGGGCGGCAGATCGAGAACGTGCCGAACTGGCTGGCCAGCGCGGGGGTGGACTACGCCCCGACGGCCGACTGGGCCTTCAGCGCCTGGGGCAATGGCCAGGGCGACTACTTCGTGGAACGAACCAACACGCTGGGACGCTACGGCGGCTATGCACTGTTGAACCTGAGCGCCACGTACCGCCTGGACGCCCGCAACAGCCTGGCCCTGCAGTTGAAGAACGCGACAGATCGTTTCTACGTGTATGCCTGGTACGACAGCGGTTCCTCGGGCTACTCACCCGGTGATGGCCGGGCGCTGTACCTGAGCTGGACCCGGGAGCTCTGACATGCCAACCCCCGCTACCCCGCGTGCATCGGATCGCTGGCGTTTCTACCGCGCGGTGTGGCGGTGGCACTTCTATGCCGGCCTGTTCGTGCTGCCCTTCATCGCCTGGCTGGCGTTGACCGGGGCCGTGTACGTCTACCAGAAGCCGATCGATCGCTGGATCCATCACGATCTGAAGGTCGTGGAGACCGCAGCGCTGCCACCCTCGCCTGCCAGCGCCCAGCTGGCGGCCGTCAATGCCGTCAGTCACGGGGAGATCTTCCGTTACACCACGCCGGACTACGCCGACGGCACCATCGAGATCGGCGTCCAGGAGGCCGACGGTCGACGGCAGGTCTACTACGTCGACCCGGGCACCGCGCAGGTGCTGGGGCACCTGCCCGACAAAGGCACGTTCTCGGGCGTGGTGCGGCAGCTCCACAGCCTCGATCTGCTCGGCGATTACGCCAGTGCCCTGATCGAGATCGCCGCTGGCTGGGCCATCCTGCTGGTGGCGACCGGCGTGTACCTGTGGTGGCCGCGCGGGCAGAACGGTGGGATCACCACGGTTCGCGGGCAGCCGCGACAGCGGCTGTTCTGGCGCGATCTGCATGCGGTGACCGGCGTCTGGGTCGGCGGTGTGCTCGTGTTCCTGGCCGTGACCGGCATGCCCTGGTCGGTGGTCTGGGGCCATCAGGTCAATGCCTGGGCGAACGGTCACGACTATGGTTACCCGACCGGGGTGCGGGTGAACGTGCCGATGTCCGCGCATCGGCTTGCCGACACCACCACGCCAGCCTGGTCGATGGCGCAGGCACAGCTACCGGTCTCAACGGTGCCGCATGCCCAGCACGCCGCTGTCGATGACGGGCATGCCGCACATGGCGGCGGTCCATTCGGGGATCTGTCGCCGCAGCCCGGTGCGCTCGGCATCGACGCGGCCATGCGCCGGTTCAGCGCCCTGGGGCTGGCACCGGGTTACAGCATCGCGCTGCCGCGTGGGCCCATGGGGGTCTACACTGCCTCGGTCTATCCGGAGGATCTGTCGCGCCAGCGGGTGGTGCATCTGGACCAGTACAGCGGCCGGGTTCTGCTGGACATGGGCTACGCCGATTACGGTGCGCTTGGGCGAGGACTGGAATGGGGCATCAATGTCCATCTCGGCAACGAGTACGGCACGGTCAACCGTGTGGTGCTGATCATCGCGTGCGCAGCGATCCTCCTGCTCTGCCTCAGCGGTGCGGTGATGTGGTGGAAGCGGCGGCCCATCGGCGGGATCGGCGTGCCGCCACTGCCGAAGCACGGGCGAAGCGTGGCGGGTGTCTTCGTGCTGCTGTGCATCGGCGGCGTGGTGTTCCCGCTGGTGGGCCTGTCGCTGTTGGTCGTGGGGCTGCTGGACTACCTCGCCACCCGTGGCTGGCGACGGACGTGAAGACCCGCACTTCACGCGGCGCACACTACCCTCTTGCCGTCACACCCCATGGAGCTGCCCCCTCGTGAGCCGGCATTGGCCGCCAACGCGCGCATTAAAAGGACTTACCTGTCTCTCCCTGCTTTGCATGAGTGGCGCTGCCATCGCCCAGCCCGTACCGGACGGCGCCGCTGTTCCCGCCTTGGATTGGCAGCAGTCCCAGCAGCGGCTGGAGCAGGTGTCCGATGCCCTGGCCGCGGCGGATGCGTCGGTGCGCAACAAGCAGGACCTGCAGGACGCCACCCGCCTGCTGCGCCTGCCCGAGATCACCGGTGAAGTGCGCCGGTTGCAGTTCCAGAAGACGCTCACCCTGCCGCTGGGGTCCTTGGCGCCGGTCGCTGAGGCCTTCGGCATCGACTCGCCGTTGCAGTTCACCGAGCGCGACTGGCGCACCCGCCCGGTGGTCACTGCGGTACTGCCGTTGTACACCGGTGGCTTGATCCCGGCCGCCCAACAGGCCGCTGCCGGCGCGACCGATCAGGCCAGCGCCGAGCGCGAATCGCAGCGCCAGTCACTGAGCGTGCAACTGGTCCAGGCCTATTTCGGCCAGCGCCTCGCCGAGCAGGCGGTGGACGTGCGCCGCGAGGTGCGCGATGGGCTGCAGCGTCACCTCGATGATGCCCTGAAGCTGGAACGCGAAGGCTTTGCCACCCGCGCGCAGCGCCTGCAGGCCAATGTGGCCCGCGACAAGGCCGAGCGCGAGTACCAGAAATCGCTGAATGATCTGCAGACGCTGAAGGCCGCATTGGCCACCCTGCTGCGCAGCGGTGGCGACGTCCGCCCGCTGTCGCCCTTGTTTGTGCATCGCGCGCCGATCGGTGCGCTGCCTACCTTCGAACGCGATGCACAGGCCCGGCAACCGCAGATTGCCCGCCTGCGGGCCCTGGTGGCCCAGGCCGAGCAAGGCGTGCGCGTGCAGCAGGCCAAGCTCAAGCCCACCGTGTTCCTGTTCGGCCAGTACGATTTCCGCCGCCGCGACGAAATGTTGACCGACCCGGACTGGGCGTTCGGCATCGGCCTGAAGTACACCTTCCTGTCGCCCACCTCGCGTCCTGCCCAGATCAGCGCCGCCCGCGCGCAGCAGGATCAGGCCGAAGCCGGCCTGCGCGAAGCCGAGAACCAGGTGACGCTGGGCGTGCGCAAGGCCTGGTACGAACTGGATACCGCCCGCCAACAGTTCCTGCTGCTGGACAGCAGCATCGAACAGAACCGCGAGAACCTGCGGCTGCAGGAGCTGGCCTTCCGCGAGGGCCAGGCCACCTCGCTGGATGTGATCGATGCGCGCCTGGGGCTGGGCGGCGCACAGGTGGAACGCGCGCAGGCCGCGTATCAGTACGACGTGGCGCTGGCACAGCTGCTGGAGATCAGTGGACAGATGGACCGATATGAAGAATTCCGCCGCCGGGGCGACGAGGTGATCGCGCATGAATGACACATTGCAGGCGCCGGCCGACGCGCCGCCGCCGAAGAAACGCAAGGCCGGCATCCTCATCGCGCTGGTACTGGCGATCGTCGTCGTGGTCGGGCTGTGGCTGGCCTGGCGCACGCCGGCCGAACAGCTGCAGGGCATGGCCGATGCCGACACCGTCAACGTGGCGGCGAAGATCACCGCGCGGCTGGCCGAGCTGAAGGTGCGCGAGGGCGACCGGGTCACCGCCGGCCAGGTGCTGTTCGTGCTGGACAGCCCCGAAGTGGCAGCCAAGGAGCAGCAGGCCCAGGGCGCGCTGGAAGCGGCGCGTGCGGTGGCCGACAAGGCCGACGAAGGGGCACGCAGCGAGGACATCCGTGCTGCGCAGGCCAACTGGAAACGCGCCGAGGCGGGTGCCACCCTGGCCGATGCCACCTATCAGCGCGTGCAGAACCTGTACAACGAAGGCGTGATGACGCGGCAGAAACGTGACGAGGCCTTGGCCCAGGCGCGCAGTTCGCGCGAGCTGTCCAATGCCGCACGGGCGCAGTACGACCAGGCGCTGGCCGGCGCGCGCGACCAGGACAAGCGCGCCGCGCAGGGCCAGGTTCGCCAGGCGCAGGGCGCCGTGGCCGAGGTGGATGCGGCCCGCGACGAGATCAACGGCCGCGCGCCCATGGCCGGTGAGATCAACAAGCGCATGTCGGATATCGGCGAGCTGGTCCCGGCCGGCTACCCGGTCTTCACCCTGGTCGACATCGACCGCATGTGGGTGTCGGTGAACCTGCGCGAATCGCAGATGCGGGGCCTGAAGGTGGGTACCCGCCTGCGCGGCAACGTACCCGCGCTGGATCGTGATGCCGAGTTCGAGGTGTATTTCATCAATCCTGCCGGTGACTACGCCACGTGGCGTGCCACCCGGCAGTCGTCCGGCTATGACGTGCGCAGCTTCGAGATCCGGCTGCGCCCGGTCGCCCCGGTGGAAGGCTTCCGCCCCGGCATGAGTGTGCTGTTCGGGTGGCCGCAGGGATGAGCCGGTCGGTGTGGGCGAGTGCCACAGCCTCGTTCCAGCGCGAGCTTGAGCACCTGCGCCGCGATCGTGCCGATCTGCTGCTGGTCACGCTGCTGCCGGCCGTGATGCTGGGGTTGATGGCATGGCTGTTTGCCGCCTCGGTGATGCGCGATATCCCCATCGCCATGGTCGACCTCGACCGCAGCGCGGAAAGCAGACAACTGGCCCGCATGCTGGATGCCAGCCCCGGCGTGACCATTGCCAGCCAGCCGTCCACCCTGGCCGAAGCGCAATCGCAGCTGCGCCGGCTGGAGGTGTTCGCGGTGGTGCTGGTGCCGCGCGATGCCACCCGGCAGGCGCTGCGTGGTGAACAGGGCACGGTGTTCGCGTACTACAACGCCACCTACCTCACCACCGGCCAATCCGCCGTGCGCGATATCGTCGAAGCCGTCAGCGCCTGGAATGCGCGGCTGCTGGGCGAGCGCATCGGCAAGCAGGTCGGCCCGGCCACGCTGCGCGCCCCGCCGATCGCCGTGCAGTCGGACATCCTGCACAACCCGGCACGCAGCTATGAGCTGTTCCTGCTGCCACTGCTGTTCCCGGCGATCCTGTCGCTGGGGCTGGCACTGGCCGTGGCAGCCAGCCTGGGCCGTGAGGTCCGTGATGGGCACCTGCGCGATTGGCTGGGCGACACCCCGTGGTCGGCGATCGCCGGCAAGGTCGTGCCATACGTGCTGCTGTTCTCGATGTACGGTGCACTTGGGGTGCTCTACCTTGCCCTGCTCCGTGGCGATGGCATCGCCGGCAGTGCGCTGTTGCTGATGCTGGGGCAACCGGTGTTCTACCTGGCCTGTGCGGCGGTAGCCCTGCTGTTTGTCGGGCTCACCCGGGACATGGGCACATCGCTTTCCGCGATCGGCTTGAGCATCGGCACCGCGCTGGCATTTTCCGGCGCCACCTTCCCGGTGGTCGATGCGCCGCTGTTCACCCGGGTCTGGAATCTCCTGCTGCCACTGACCGCCTACGTGAAACTGCAGACCCAGCAGCAGTTCGTCGGCGCGCCTTGGAGTGTCTCGCTGTGGCCGCTGGGCACGCTGCTGCTGATGGGGGTGGTGGCCGGTGGCATCGGTGGCTGGCGGCTGATTGCTGCCGCGCGCAGCGCCGATCCAGCATTGCCGGGCGCACCGCGCGAGGCCGGTGCATGAGCCGCTTCGTCGACAGCCTGCGCCTGACCCTGCGCACGGTGCTCACCGACCGGTATGCCGTCGTGTTGATGGTCGGCGCGGTGGTGCTGTACTCGTTCTTCTACCCGGCGGCCTACCGCCATCAGGTAGCCAGCAACCTGCCCATCGTGGTGGTTGACCACGACCAGAGTGCCACCAGTCGAGAATTGCTGCGGCGGGTGGACGCGCTGCACACGGTCCGCATCGTCGATCAGCCGGCCAGCATCGACCAGGCACGCCATGTGCTGGAAACCGGCAAGGCCGAAGGCATTCTGCTGATCCCGGCCAACCTTGAACGCGACATTCTGCGCGGCAGCCACGGCTATCTGGTGTTGATGGGCAACGGCGCCTACCTGGGCCGCGCCAGTTGGGTGCTCGGCGGCGTGGCCGAGGCCCTGACCGCGTTCGCGCGCGAGGCGGCCGTGTCGCAGGCGGCGTTCATGGGGGCACCCCAGGCACCGCCGATCACGTTGGTGCAGCGCCCGCTGTTCAACACGCAGGAAGGCTACGGCAGCGCCATCGTGCCCGGCGTGGCCGAGCTGATCGTGCATCAGACGCTGCTCATGGGCATCGGCGTGCTGCTCGGCGCGCGGCGGTTGGCGTTGGGCCGGCGCCTGCGCTTTGACATGCCGACACTGGCCGGTATGGCGATTGGCTTCGGTGCCATCGGCCTGCTCGGGCTGCTGTATTACGCCGGTTTCACCGCGTGGGTGCAGGACTACCCGCGTGGTGGCAATCCACTCGGGCAGTTGCTGGGCGGCACGTTGTTCATCGCCGCCACGGTGGCGTTCGGGCTGTTCATCGGCAGCTTTTTCGCGACCCGAGAACGTGCCTTCCAGGTGGTCGTCGCCTGCTCCATCCCGCTGTTCTTCCTGGCCAACCTGTCCTGGCCGGCGGTCACCTCCCCGCCCGTACTGGTGGCCCTGGCCCACCTGCTGCCGACCACGCCCGGCATCAACCTGATGGTGCGGTTGAATCAGATGGATGCCAGCCTGGGTGAAGTCAGCCACGAGCTCTGGACCCTGCTCGCGCTGCTGGCGCTTTACGGTGGTCTGGCGATATGGCGGCTGGGCGCACGCAGGCCGAACTGACCTTGAGCCTCGCTGGTGGCCCAGCGCTGCTAGATCAGCACCTGCCGGGTGCTGCGAAGAAACTGATGGATCTCCTTCTCCACCGATTCATCCAGCATGTAGACCGGCCGCTGGCCGTTGGGGCAGCGCAGGCTGGGGGTCGTCCCGAACATGCGGCAGATCAAGGGGCGTTCTTCGTACACCTCACAGCCCTGCTTGCCGAGATAGGGACAGCTCAGGTCCGCCAGCGCGGCAGCGTGCTCGGCATCGCTCTTGACCGGCAGCCGCGCCACTTCCTCACTTGAGGCGGTGACCGGGCCACAACAGTCCGTACACCCCACGATGCAGCGGAAGGTCGGGATCTGCTCGCGCAGCCGCTGGATCGCGTCGCGGGTGGTGTATGGCATTGCGATGGGCCCTGGAACGGCGTCGGCGGTGTGCCATTTTAACGCGTTGGCGCAGTGTTCACGCCGACAGGGTCGGTGGGCCGGCTTGCGGCCACCTGAACGCCGCGGACGCGCCGCTTGAATCTGTGGCGGACAGACGCATTGAACCAGAGCGCCCGCGGTTGGGCGCTCTCAGGAGAAATGCATGCCGCACCATGAAAAGGTCGCCCTCGCCGGCGTCATCGAACACGTGTTCGCGCACCGCTTCACCCTGATCTGCCACGATCAGACGTATCTGGCAGACCTCGGCCCCAAAGGGGCAGAGGCGTTTGCGCTCAAGGAAGGCGTTGCCGTCAGGCTGGAAGGGGAACGGCGTCCGTCGGAAATCAAAGTGGCCCGTATCGCCAGGAAGGGCGGCAGCTTTGTAGAGGTGGAGCACAAGAAGCCGCATCACGGCCCCAAGCATCGTCACCCGGAGGGGCCGGCGGATCCTCGTGTCGCCGTGGCCGCAGTGAAGAAGGATGGCTGGACGCCAACCGGCGAACCCGCGCGCAAGCCCAAGCACTTCGAAGTGCTCGCACGCCGTAAGGGTGGCGAGTGGACCGAGCTCCATGTGGACTTCTCGGGTGTGATCTACAAAGAGAAGCACGCCGACCCGGAGAAGTGGGGGCTGTAAAACCCGGTCGGTCTGAAGCACATGGTACCCAGAGCCCTGGAGATTCCGGGGCTCTTCTGCGTGTGGCGCCACACGACCATCACAGGCGGACGCGCATAACATGCGCGCCCCACCGGCATCGGGGCTGACCCAGCGAGCATCGAGCCAACGCACGTGAACCCACCTCCCCCTGCCCCCTTGCCCGTGCGCTCGGCTGATCGCGCGCTCGACGCCGTGAACTTTTTCCTGGCCGATGTCCGCGATGGATTGGGGCCGTATCTTGCGATCTACCTGTTGGCCGTGCACAAATGGGACCCAGCCAGCATCGGCCTGGTGATGACGGTGGCGGGACTCGCTGCCCTGCTGGCGCAGACGCCGGCAGGCGCGCTGATGGATCGGGTCAACGCCAAGCGGGCCACGGTCGTCATCGCTGCCCTTCTGGTCACCGGCAGTTGCGTCGTGCTGCCGTGGATCACCTCGTTCACGCTCGTGGCCGCGACCCAGGCTGTCAGCGCCGTCGCGGGTACCGTCTTTGCCCCGGCGATCGCGGCCATCTCGCTGGGCATCGTCGGGCCACGGGCGTTCGCGCGGCGCATGGGTCGCAATGAGACGTTCAATCACGCAGGGAACGCCGTTGCGGCGGTCCTGGCCGGGGGGCTGGCGTACATCGGAGGCCCGGTCGTGGTGTTCTACCTGATGGCCGCACTCACCCTGGCCAGCGTGGCCGCGGTGCTGATGGTGCCGGCCAAAGCCATTGACCATGAGCAGGCGCGCGGATCGCCGGCCGCACCGGAGCGACAGCCGGGGCCATCCTCCTTTGGCATGCTCCTGCGCGACCGTACCCTGCTCATGCTGGCAGCGTGCTGTGCGCTGTTCCACCTGGCCAACGCGGCGATGCTGCCCCTGGTCGGTCAGAAACTCTCCCATACCAACCCTGCGTTGGCCACCACCTTGACGGCGGCGTGCATCGTCGCGGCACAACTGGTCATGGTGCCGGCCGCGATGCTGGTCGGAACACGGGCCGATGTGTGGGGACGCAAGCCACTGCTGTTGGCCGGCTTTCTGATCCTGCCGATCCGTGGCGTGCTTTACCCACTGTCCGATGCGCCGGCATGGCTGCTGGGCGTGCAACTGCTGGATGGCATCGGTGCGGGTATCTTCGGGGCGCTGCTCCCCGTCATGGTCAGTGATCTGACCCAGGGAACCGGCCGATTCAACGTCACGCTCGGTGCAGTCTCGACGGTCTTCGGGCTGGGTGCTGCGCTCAGTCCGGGCTTGGCCGGGGTGATCGTGCAGTTCGCTGGGTATGATGTCGCGTTCCTGACCCTGGCGGCGATTGCAGCCCTGGCCTTCGTGCTGGCAATGGCCATGCCGGAGACCCGACCTCACACAGGCCGCGCTTCCACGGTGGCAGCACCGACGGACGCGACCTGACGCCAGCCACTGCGTTATTCCTGAGCCATGCATGCACGTCCCCACAACCTCCCTGATCATCTGGATGGTGACCGCCGTTGCCACCAGCGGTGTCATCTTTCGTCCCTGGCGGATCCCCGAGTATGTCTGGGCACTGGGCGCTGCCGTGGTGCTGGTGGTGACAGGTCTGGTGCCCATCCCCACTGCCATCGCGGCGGTGGCCGAAGGCGGCGACGTCTACCTGTTCCTGATCGGCATGATGGTGCTGGCCGAGCTGGCGCGTCACGAAGGCCTGTTCGACTGGCTGGCCATGTATGCCGTCCAGCACGCCAAGGGATCCGGGCGGCGCCTGTTTGATCTGGTCTTCCTGGTTGGCACGCTGGTGACCATTTTCCTGTCCAACGACGCCACCGCCGTGGTGCTCACACCGGCGGTTTACGCGGCCTGCAAAGCGGCCCGTGCCAATCCCCTGCCCTACCTGTTCGTCTGCGCGTTCATTGCCAACGCAGCCAGCTTCGTGCTGCCGATCTCCAACCCCGCCAACCTGGTCGTGTTCGGCAGCCACATGCCCTCGCTGCCGGAGTGGCTGCGGCAGTTCAGCCTGCCGTCGCTGGCGGCGATCACCATGACGTATCTGGTGCTGCGCCTGGCTCAGCGCCGTGAGATCGCGCACCCGCTGGCGGAGCGGATCGAGCACCGCGCCCTGTCCGAGGGCGGTCGCCTGTGTGCCATCGGTGTCGGGCTCACCGGCATCGTGCTGCTGGTGACCTCGGCGATGAACGGCCCGCTCGGCGTGACGACCTTCTGCGCAGGTGCGCTCACCTTGGCGGCGGTTCGCCTGCGCCAGCGTCGCAGCCCGCTGCCGATACTGCGTCACGTCGCCTGGGGGGTGCTGCCCCTGGTGGCTGGCCTGTTCGTGCTGGTCGAAGCCGTTGCCCAGACCGGGGTGATCCGCACGGCGGCGCACGCATTGGATGCGCTGGCACGGACCTCGCCTTCGGAAGCCAGCTGGGTGGCAGGGATCGCGGCAGCGGTGGCGAGCAATCTGGCCAACAACCTGCCCATCGGACTGGTGGCCGGCTCTCTGGGGCAGATGGCGGAGCTGCCGGCGCAGACCCGCGCGGCGCTGCTCATCGGTGTCGATCTGGGTCCGAACCTGTCGGTGACGGGATCGCTGGCGACGATGCTGTGGCTGGTCGCGCTCCGTCGGGAGGGCGAGAACGTCAGCGCCCTGCAGTTCTTCAAGCTGGGACTACTGGTGATGCCGCCGGCGCTCATCGCGGCGTTGCTGCTGCTGTAGCGATGCGATGGCGCTGCCATGACGCCCCACCCGGGTCAGGCGGCGTTCGGCGTCCACTGGCGCAGCGTGGCGGCTTTCAGCGACTGCTCGCCGCAGCCGGTCGGGCAACGCAGTACCCGTGACGCCGCGTTGCTGACAAAGCCAGCGCCTTCCTGCGCCTTGAAGATCACCTCACACGACAGGCAGCGCGCCACCATCGAATACAGGTGAACGATGCGGCCGCTGCAGGGGTCCTGCAGCGCGCTCACATCCAGCAGGTCGAAGTAGCAGCTGTCGGGCATCGCACGGCGGGGAAACGGTGGGGAAACGGTCGTCTGCAGGTTCACGCGTGCCAGCCTCGATGGTGAGGGCATCACTTTAGGCATCCACATGTGGAGCGTGCGTGCACTGGACGACCGTGTCGTGTGATCAGAGCGTGGCCTGCGCCTGCAAAGTGAACACCCAGCTGTCCGGTCGGCTCTCGTATGCACCTGGACGGGCCACATACTGCACGGCCGGCCGCAGGATCAGCCACGGGGTCACCTGCACACCGTAGTTGAGCTCCAGGAACTGCTCGTTGCTCTGCACGTCCTTGCCGGTGATGCGCTGGTACTGGGCAAGACGATCGGAGATGTCCAGCCGGGTCCACGCCAGGCTCAGCACATCATCCTCGCGCGAGGCCACCACACCGCGCCAGCTCAGGCCGGCCTCCCACGAGTACCGCATGAGGCCGGTCCTGGCATCCGCACGCGTGGCCACGCCGAATACCGACAGACCGCGCACGGTGTCGCCTTCGGGCTTCAGCACGCGCTGCGCCAGCTGGATGTACGAACCGCTGCGATGCGACGCGCGCGGTGCGGCCGGATTGCCGATGTCGTCCGCGTTGGACGTGTCCAGGTAATAGCCGACCTTGTAGGTGCCACCGTAATGCTCGCCGGTGTTGCCGTGGCTGTAGCCCACTTCCACGGGCAGGAACAGGCCGGTCTTGCCACGGTCGGACACGCGGAAGCCACTGCCCTCCTGCTTGCGCATCGGCACGACATCGTAAATGCCGGTCTGTGCGTACCAGCCCGAGGGATCAGCCCACTTCACCCGCAGGCCCCACTGGCCGGTCGGATTGTCCAGCCAACCGGAGCTGTAGATCGGGCCCAGCGGATGACCACACTGGCCGTTGTTGTTGAAATTGCAGGTGTACGGCAAGCCGCCGAAGTCGTTGCCCATCGAGTAGAAGCCGCCCTTCAGGCTCAACCGCTTGTCCAGCAGCCAGCGCTCGTAGGAGAGCTCGTTGAAGCGCAGGTTCTGCCCTTGGCCATAGAACGCCTGGTTCTGCACGTAGGAACCGGTCGAGCGGTCATTGACCGCATTGCCGAAGCGGTCGGAGAACACCACCCGCATCGTGCCGTCGAAACCGAAGGCCTTGCCGGTATCGATCATGGCACCGAAATCAACGTGCTCGGCCGTGGACCAGCCGGTACCCTTGTAGCCATCGCTGTTGACGCCCGTGGCGATCACGATGCGTGCGCTCGGGGTCACGCCACGGTCCTGCAGCCAGATGCGGGCCGCCCAGTCCGCACTGAGCGGTGTCTGGGCAATGGTGTCCACGGCCTTGGGTTTGGGGACCTCTGGTTCAGCCGCCCATGCCGGCAAGACGGCCGCGGAGGCCATCAGCCCGAGGCTTACAACGAAGGAGGTGCGCTTCATGCCGAAGCCCTCCGCTGCTTGCGCCTGGTCCACGCGCGTCGCACCAGCAGGATCACCACCACGAAAGCCGCAAGCCCCAGGATGAGCAACGGTAGCCAAAGGCGCGCGATCTTGGCCAGCAGCGGCTTCTCACCGCCGTCGCGGATCAACGCGACCTGCGCTTCGGTGACCTGGTCACTCGGGCCGAAGGTGGTCCGCACGTACGTGGCGACGGCCGCGATGTCCGCGTCACTCAGCGCCTGCACGTACGAGCCCTCGGAGAAATGCGGCATCAGTACATGTTCGCCATCCACTTGGCGGTCGATGCCGCCGATGATGGTGGCGACCAGATTCTGTGGCCGGACCATGCCCACGGTGCTGTTGTGCACCAGCGACGGGTAGTAGCCGTCGTTGCTGCCCTCGCCACGCGAGCCATGGCAGCTGGCGCAGAGGCCGGAATACAGCACCGCACCGGAGGCGATGGGCGCGTCCGTGCCGCGAATCGCGGGCTCGCCCGGCGCCGTGGCGGCATCGCCCCAGGCGAAGGCCGCGCGGGTGGCGTCCTTGTCGGCCACGGCCGGCACCGTCCGCAGATAGGTCACGATCGCGCTGATGTCTTCGTCGCGCAGTTTGGAAAGGCTGTTCGTCACCGCCTCGGCCATGCCGCCACCGGCCTGCCCCTTGCCTTCAGCTCGGCCGGTCTTCAGGTACTGGGCCAGTTCGTCATCGGTCCACCCGCCGATCCCGCTGATCGGATGCGAGGTGATGTTGGGCGCGTACCAATCGCCCAGCGAACCACCGGCAAAGGCCTTGCCGCCCACTTCCTGCATCATCAGGCCGCGTGGACTGTGGCAGCTGGAGCAGTGCGCCAACCCTTCCACCAGGTAGGCACCCCGATTCCACTGGGCACTCTGCGCCGGATCAGGTTTGAAGGGGGTCTTGTCGAGGAACAGCAGATTCCACGCCGCCATGGACGAGCGCACGCTGAAGGGGAATGGCAGTTCGGTGGTACGTGCCTCCTCATCGACCGGGGCGACCGCCTGCATGAAGTAGACGTACAGCGCGTGGATGTCCTCGTCGGTCAGCTTGGCGTACGAGGTGTACGGCATCGCCGGATACAGATGGGCACCATCCTTGCGCACGCCCTCCCGGACCGCCTTGGCGAAATCGGCCTCCGTGTAGTTGCCAATGCCGTGGGACGTGGACGGGGTGATGTTGCTCGCCCAGATCTCACCCAGCGGCGAGGCGATCGCGTAGCCGCCGGCGTAGGGCTTGCCCTGCTTCGGGCTGGTGTGGCACGCCACGCAGTCCGCGGCCACGGACAGGTAGCGCCCACGTTCGACGGCGTCGTCGGCGCGCGCGGTGTGGCTGACGCCGGCCAGCAGGCCCAATGCGATGAGCAGGAAGGTCTTCATGCCGCACGCTCGATGGCATCGGCCGCGCGCAGGGCCAGCGCGGCCATGGTCAAGGTGCTGTTGACGACGCTGGCCGAGACCATCGCGCTGCCACCTGGGAGCCACAGGTTCGGGTGATCATGCGCGCGGCAATCGCCATCCACCACGGAATCGCGCGGGTCCGCGCCCATGATGGTCGAGCCCATGATGTGGTTGTTGGCATTGAGCGCCGTGGTGATCACGAATTCTTCGGCGTTGAACAGCTTGCCGATGTGCCTCAGCTGCTCGCAGGATTTGTCGTAGCCCTTGCGCGCGTAGTCGCCCAGCGAGTAATGGATGTCCGGGCACGCCAGGCCGTGGCCATCGACGCGGGTCGTGGACAGCGTCAGGCGGTTGGTCGGGTCGGGCAGCGGCTCCAGGCTGATCGACAGGTCCACGCCGTAGATCGCGCGCCGTCGGATTTCCGCGTCCAGCGCCTCACCGGCCAGCCCCATCTTCAACGCCTGGTCGGTGGCGATCGCCACCCGGCTGATGTTGTTGAGGATGATCTTGGTCGCCGAATACTCCGACCGGAACGCGCCATCGCGTGGCCCGACCATGCAGCTGGACTGCGCCGGGCCACGCCCCAGCCAGATCGGGCGGTCCGCAATGAAGGAGCAGTGGAAGCCGGAGTGGTCCAGCATGTTGCGCCCGACCTGGTCGGACGAATTGGCGATGCCGTTCGGGTTCTGTTCGTTGGCAGCGAGCAGCAGCAGGCGTGGCGTTTCCAGCGCGTTGCAGGCGATCACGAAACTGCGGCCGGTAGCCTTGTGGCTGACCTTGTCGCTGTCATACCAGTGGATGGCGGTGACCCGGTTCTGCGCATCGGTGTCGATTTTGTACGCCACCGCTTCGGCCAGCACCTTGGCGCCCAGCGCTTCGGCGGCCTGCACGGTATGGACGCCGTTGTACATGGCGCCGATCGGGCAGATCGGCTGGCAGTTGTTGTTGCCACAGCACGCGGGGCGATCATTCCAGGGCTTGATCATGCGCCCCTGCGGAATCGGCACCAGGTTGTAGCCGTGCGGATTGACTACCTCCGCAAACACCTTGTCGCCGTTGCCCCACGGAATCATGTCGGCCAGGTACGGCCTGGAGCGCTCCGAGGGGCTCTGCTGCGCGGGGTCGTTCGGCCCGGATACGCCCATGGCCTCTTCAGCGCGACAGTAGTACGGCTCGATGTCCTCGTAGCTGATCGGCCAATCGCGGCCGACCCCGTAGGCGGACTGCATCTTGAAATCGACTGGCAGATGGCGCCAGCAGGAGGCAGCCCAATGCCAGGTGGTGCCACCGACCGCCTTGATGAAGCCCTGATGGAAGCTGCTGGCATCGGGGCCGGTCAGGCCGACGTAGTCGTTGGCGGGGAAGTACAGTGGCGCCGTGGCGAATTTCGATTGCGGGAACGGCCCTTGGAAATCGCTGCCGATGCGCCGTTCGAAGCTGACGTTGCGCCAGTTCTCGACCACGTCGGAACGGTTCAGACGGGGGCCGGCCTCAAGGACCAGGACCGATTTGCCGGCGCGCACCAATTGGTGGGCGATCAATGCACCGACAACGCCCGAACCGACGATCACGACGTCGGCATCGGCGTCGCCATCACGGAAAACCGGAGCTTTCATGGGAGGGGTTCCAGATCGATAACAGGGAAAAAAAAGGACCGCGCAGGCTCAGGCGTGGGCGCGAATCGGGGCCGGCGGCTCAGCGGTCCACCAGGCGGGGCCACCTTGGGCGTAGGTCGGCGGTGAAAGACCGTCATCCACGCAGCGCTGCATCAGCGCATCGCGGTAGGACACGGTCACGGCATGCACGCCTTTGCCAACGGTGCCCGTGTACCACGCGGTGATGATGGCCAGGGCCGCGGGCTTGGCATCGCCAGCGGCCGCGATCAGCGCCTGCGCGCCACTGACCTGTCCTGCCAGGGTGACCAAGGCGGGGAACTGCGCATGCAGCGCTGGCTGAAGGGTGGCAAACGCCTGTTCGATCCGGTCGGCCGTGGCCGGGTCCAGATCGGTCTTGCCGGTCAGGGCATGAGAGAGGTCGAGGAAGGCGGTGTCGGTCTTTGCCGCAGGCGCCGTGGCAGCCGGCGCTGCCACCGCAGGCGCTTTGTCACGGCAGGCCGCGAGCAGCGACACCGAACCGACCGCAAGAAGGAAGCCTCGTCGTGTGAGGCCCTGCCCCCGACGATGCCCGTCCAATCCCTCGGGAATACTCATGATGTGAACTCTGCTCCGTAACACGCCGGCTCCCCGCCCGTAGACCACGGAACGGCTAAGCATCGACGGCGGCAAGGGTACTCCATGCGGTTGTCGTCAAAGAGTGATCAACGGGGTGATCACGCATCGCCAACGGCGTCGGCGCTACAAACCGGATTCGTCATCACTGCAGGAGAATCGCCATGCGAATCGTGTTGTTGAGTGCCCTCGCGACCCTCGCGCTGTCGGCCTGCAGCCAGGATGAGCGTAACGAGCAAGGCCAGCATGCCGATGCGATCGAGCAGCCTGCCGCCGCGACGGCGCCTGCGGGTGGTGAGGCCGCGCGTAACGTGCCCGGGGGTGGCAGTGGCACGGCGGCCTCCGAGGAGCAGGACTCCGGCCATGGCACCGAGAGCTCCGCGGAGCCGAAACACGCAGCGCCGCCGAAGCCGTAGCACGTCATGACGCCACTCGATAAACCACTGCGCCGGGAAGTCCAGATCGGCGACGAGACCTATACGCTGACCATCGATCCAGACGGGATGAAGCTGGTGTCCAAGGGCAAACGGAACGGCCTCACGTTGAAGTGGACCGAGCTGGTGAATGGTGACGCGGCGCTGGCGACGGCGCTGCAGGCTTCGCTCCAGGTGCGCTGAAGCCCCCAGGCCGGCGGCAACCAGCTGCAATGACCCCCATGGCCATCTGCACATCGGGCTGCATGGGTCCCGGCCTGCCGCGGACACAGTGCGGCGAAGACACAGGGCCGAAGAACTGCCTGATCAGCACCAAATCCCAGGATCAGGGACAATAGCCTCCCACCGTATGCCCCGGGCTGCTGGCGGATGCCCCCGTCAGGGGCCGTCGCGCGGCGCCCCATGCCCGTCATCCTGCCGCTTTTCCCGGATCTGAATTGAATACCACCGCCCTGCACCTTGCCGACGACGACCTGCCCCTGACCGACCGCCTGCGCACCGCGCTGGACCTGCTGGAGGCCATCGAAGCCGACCGCAGCGTGCTCGATACGCTGCCCGAGGCTGATCGCGTTCGCCTGCACCAGGTGGTGGCCAAGGTGTATCACCCCGAGCCCAAGGCCCGCCGGGCCAAGCTGAAGCAGCAGGCCAAGGCGCGGCATCAGGAAAGGGTGGCCAAATCCGAGGCGCTGCTGGCGCAGACCGGTATCCGCGCCCTGCGCCGCAAGCCGGTATTCAGCACCCCGAACTACTTCCCGCCGCACGCGGCCGGTCTGCATGACGCCTCCAACGGCGAGAATGCGGCACCCACGCCGGAACCGGTGCATTCCCCGGAACTGCGCCACTGCTACGTGTGCAAGCAGAAGTTCACCCAGCTGCACCACTTCTATGACCAGATGTGCCCGGCCTGCGCCGAGCTGAACTTCGTCAAGCGCACCGAGACGGCGGACCTGACCGGTCGCGTCGCGTTGCTGACCGGCGGCCGGGTCAAGATCGGCTACCAGGCAGGCCTGAAGCTGCTGCGGGCCGGTGCCGAACTGATCGTGACCACGCGCTTCCCGCGGGATTCGGCCGCGCGTTACGCCGAAGAGCCGGACTTCGGCGTGTGGGGCCACCGCCTGCAGGTGTACGGCCTGGACCTGCGCCATACCCCGAGCGTGGAGGCCTTCTGCAACGAGCTGCTGGCCACCCGTTCGCGCCTGGATTTCATCATCAACAACGCCTGCCAGACCGTGCGCCGACCGCCGCAGTTCTATGCGCACATGATGGCCGGCGAAACCGCCGCGCTGCATGAGGTACCCGAGACGCTGCGCAAGCTGATCGGCGATTACGAGGGGCTGCGCAGTGCCGAACTGCTCGGCACCACCGCCTCGGCCGCGCTGCCGGTGGTCCAGGGGCGCGATTTCAACGCCGCCAATGGCCTGACCCGTGCCGCCGAGCTGTCGCAGGTGCCGCTGCTGGAGGACGAGCTGGTCGCCCAGCAGCACCTGTTCCCGGATGGCCGGCTGGATCAGGACCTGCAGCAGGTGGATCTGCGCGGTCGCAACTCCTGGCGCATGCTGATGGCCGAAGTGCCGTCGGTCGAGCTGCTGGAAACCCAGCTGGTCAACGCCATCGCGCCGTTCATCATCAATGCGCGCCTGAAGCCGCTGATGCTGCGCACGCCCGAGCGTGACAAGCACATCGTGAACGTCTCGGCGATGGAGGGGCAGTTCTACCGCAACTTCAAGACCACCCGCCACCCGCATACCAACATGGCCAAGGCCGCGCTGAACATGATGACGCGCACCTCGGCGGCCGATTACCAGAACGACGGCATCCACATGAACAGCGTCGACACCGGTTGGGTGACCGACGAGGATCCGGCGGACATCGCGGCCAAGAAGGTGAAGGAAGAACGCTTCCACCCGCCGCTGGATATCGTCGACGGCGCCGCGCGCATCGTCGATCCGATCATCCACGGGTTCAACACCGGCGAACACGTCTGGGGCCAGTTCCTGAAGGACTACGCGCCCACGGACTGGTAACTGCATCCGGAACCGCGTTCGGTGCGTATAGAGTGGACAGCGGGCCGCTTGCGCCCGGCCCCCAGTCGATACGAAATGAGCCCCCCACCCTCCCCCCTGGATGAAAGACGCGCGGTGCTTTGCGCCATGCAGGTCGACGGCGTGGCGTCGTTGCCCGCGCTGGACCGGATCACCGCGCTTGCCGGCTACACGTTCAACGCGCCGGTGGCCTTCGTCTCGGTCCTGGGGGATGTAAAGCAGCGCTTCATTTCCCGGATCGGTCTGCCCATGGCGCAGACCGACATCCGCTCGTCGATCTGCGCCCACGCCGTCACCTCCGGCGGCGTCCTGGTCGTCCCGGACCTCGAGCAGGATCCGCGTTTCCGCGACAACCCGCTGGTGACGCACAGTCCCCACCTGCGTTTCTATGCGGGCGCGCCGCTGGTGGCCAAAAATGGCGTGGCCATCGGTGCGCTGTGCGTCATGGACACCCGCCCGCGCACCTTTGACGAGCGGGATCAGGAGCAGTTGGCCACTCTGGCCGAGCTGGTGATCGCGCAACTCGAACTACGCAACCTCTCCGGCAACCTCGACCCGGTCAGTGGCCTGCCCAGCCGGCACCAGTTTCATACGGATCTGCCAGGCGTTCTTTCGCGCTGCGCGGAAGGAACGGCTTACGCCGTCGCGGTGGACGTGCTGGATATTCCGCGTGCCAGCCAGGTCGGCCAGGTGTTGGGCCTGCGCCCGTTGGAAGCACTGATCCGGCGTGCCGGCGTCCGGCTGCGCACCGCGCTGGAGGACGTCGCGACCGTGTACCACGTCGGAGTGACCCGGTTTGCCTTCGTGGTCGAGATGCCGACGGCAGGCCACGTCGAGAGCCTGGTCCTGGAGCTGAGGACGCGCATGTTGCGTCCGTTGATGGCCGCCGCCGTCCCGATGTCCCCCCGCTTCCATGCGGGTATCTGTGCGGTCGATACGGATGAGCAGGACAGCCATGACCTGCTGCGGCGGCTGCTGGTGAGCATGCAGGGCGCGTTCGATGCGCGGCAGCCATTCTGCTGGTATTCCGCACAGCGCGACGAGAAGATGCACCGCGCCTACCGTCTGGCCTCGGATGCCGAACGCGGCCTGCAGAACGGCGACTTCCATCTGGACTACCAGCCGCGCTTCACCCTTGACGGTCGGCGCCCGGTCTCGGCCGAAGCGTTGATCCGGTGGAACCACCCCACCCTGGGGCCGATCAGCCCGGGCGAGTTCATTCCGGTTTTCGAGCGGACCGCACTGATGGATGAGGTGACCAACTGGGTACTGGACACGGCGCTGGATCAGGTCCGGGCGTGGCGCGCCCAAGGGCAGGACATTCCGGTCTCGATCAACCTGTCCAGCAGCTATCTGTCCAATGCCTCGGCCTGGCAGGACATCCGCAGCAAGCTTGAGCACAGGGCGCTGCCGTTCTCGATGATCGAACTGGAGATCACCGAAGGCGAATGGCTGCGTCCGGGGTCGCCGGCCATCGGCCACATCGCAGCGATGGCACAGGCCGGCATCACGGTGGCGATCGATGACTTCGGCAGTGGCTACAGCAATTTCAGCTACCTGTCCGACCTTCCCATCCACACCGTCAAGCTGGACAAGTCACTGGTCGATGGCATCGCCAGCAGCTCGCGCGCCCGCGCCAAAGTTTCGGCCATCCATCATCTTGCGCACGAGCTGGGCTATCTGACCGTGGCCGAAGGAGTTGAGCAGGAGGCGCAGATGGACGTGCTGGCAAACATGGGGATCGACGAAGTTCAGGGCTACCTGCTTGCCCGGCCCATGGCACCGGCCGCGGTGATGCAGGTGTTCGAACAGGCGGCGAATACCGGGTAGCCGCAGACGGTGCGTTGATCAGCCGCCGGACACCGATGCGACCTGGCAGCGTGTGCCAGGCACGGTCAGAGTTTGAACACCTGCTGCAGCTTGCGCGCGAACCACCCGCTGAAGACCAGCGGCGCATCCAGCGCTGACACACAGATGCACGCCACACCGGGGGTGGTCACGGGCTGATGCTCGACGTTGCTGTCCAGATCGGCCACATCGCCGGGGGCGAAATGCCCCAGGGAATCGTCATAGGCGCCGCGGAGAATCTGGGTCAGCTCGCTGTTGCCATGGCTGTGCATGGGCAGGCATTTGCCGGGGGCGATCTTGAGCATGATCAACGAGGGGTGCGCCGGTGCACGGATGCAGTGGACACCCGGGGCCATCCACCGCCATTTCAGCGAGCGGTAGGACGTCCCGAAATGCGGTGCCAGCGCGGCCGGCAGTTGATCCGGATCGTGACCAGCGGCGCTGCGGGCCACCGTTTGGTCCTGCACGCCACCCGCAGGCGCGGCAGTATCCAGGCGCTCCAGCATGGTCTGCCGCAGTGCGGCCTGGCGATCCTCTGCCGAAGGCGGCGACAACTGCTGCTCCAGCAGCAGTCCGCCCACCCGTTCGGCCGAGCGCAGGTGCTGCCGGCAGTGCGCGCAGGCTTCCAGGTGCGCGGCAGCGACCACGGACATTTCCGGCGCCAAGGTGCCGGTGGCAAAGCCCAGGACGGTGGTCGGGTCCAGATGGTGACGAGGGTTCACTGCCGCTCTCCCATCAAGGACTGCAGCTGAAGAAACGCACGTCGGATATGGGATTTCACAGTGCCCAGTGGCATATGCAGCTCGTTGGCGATCTCGGCGTGGGTTTTTGCTTCGAAGTAGGACATCCGGATCAATCGGGCCTGCGTTGCGGAGAGTTCGTCCAGCCGCTGCTTGAGCCTGACGTGCTCGGTATGCCGTTCGGCCAGAGAGCCACCGCCGTCCTCTTCCTCCGCCGCCTGCTCGACCACCTCATGGGCATGCACCCAGATATGTTCGCGACGTACCCGGTCGATATGCAGATTGCGCGCCACCCGGTAGAGCCACGTGCCCAGGCTGCTGCGCGCCGGATCATAGAGCTCGGCCCGGTTCCACAGTTTCAGCAGCACTTCCTGGGCCAGATCCTCGGCCACGCCATCGGGCGCCCCCAGCCCACTCAGGTAGCGGCACAGGCGCGGCATGAAATGATCGTAGATGCGCATGAAGCACTCCCGATCGCGCGACGTGGCGACGCCGGCCATGTCGGCCGCCCAGGTTTTCAGCTCCGGGCCGGGTTGAGCGGGAACGGCAATCATCCGGGCTGCCTCGAAGGGCGTCATCCTGGCGGTGGACGGGTCAGTGTCCATCGTAGGCGAGTTCCGGCAGATCGGGGACATGGGCTTCATGGACGTGTGTACGGACGGCCGCGCGGTTTGGATGCAGCCGCTACCTGACCCGGCACCGCGGCCGGGCCAGAGGCGCCACTGTCGATACACCGGCTGCTGATATAGTCAGCCGAGCATGGCGGGCACGGTGCCCGGCCACGAATCGCAGGGAGTGGGTCATGGGTCTTCGTCAGGCAGTGGCAGGGGCAGTCGGTGGCGTTCTGGCCGACCAGTGGAAGGATTTCTACACCGTGCCGACGGGCCTGCCCTCCACGGCAGCGCTGTTCGCGGCGGTGCCGCGGGGCACCAATGCCGGGCGCGGCTCCAACACCAGCGCCTCCTCCAACATCATCACCAACGGCTCGAAGATCGTCGTCCCCGAAGGCTACGGCCTGCTGCTGTTCCAGGACGGCGCGATCACCGCCTTTGTCGCCGAACCGGGTGGCTATGAATGGCGCTCGGATGACCTGAACTCGCAGTCGATCTTTGCCGGCGACGGTTTCGTCAGCCCGCTGATCAAGCAGAGCTGGGAACGCTTCAAGTTCGGTGGCCAGCCGGGGTCGCAGCAGGCGGCGTTCTTCGTCTCGCTGAAGGAACTGCCGGACAACCGCTTCGGCACGCAGTCCGAAATCTACTGGGACGATGGTTTCCTCGGCACGCAGGTCGGCGCGGTCACGCGCGGCTCGTACACCCTGAAGATCGTCGATCCGATCCTGTTCGTGAAGAGTTTTGTGCCGGCCAGCTACCTGCAGCCCGGCCAGGTGTTCGACTTCACCGATCTGGACAACGCGGCCGCCAGCCAGCTGTTCAATGAAGTGGTGGGCTCGCTCGCGCCAGCCTTCAGCCTGTATACGAACGACCCGGGCAAGGGCAACCGCATCACCAAGCTGCAGCAGGATTCGCTCGGCTTTGCACAGAGCCTGTCCGCTGCCGTCGAGCAGGGTTACCAGTGGAAGTCCGACCGTGGCCTGGCCATCGTCAAGACTGCCATTGTCTCGATCGAGTACGACGCCAACACCCGCGAGCTGCTCAAGACCGTGCAGCGCGCCGATGCGCTGGCCGGCTCGCGTGGCAATTCCAACCTGCAGGCCAGTGTTGCCCAGGGCATCCAGTCGGCGGGCGAGAACGGCGGTGCTGCCGGCCTGGTCGGCGTGGGCATGGCCTCGGGCATGCTCGGGGTCGGCGGCATGCAGCAGCCGGTTGCTCCGGCGGCGGATGATCCGGTCGCCAAGCTGAAGAAGGCCAAGGAGATGCTCGACCTCGGCCTGATCACCCAGGACGACTACGACAAGCTCAAGGCCAAGGCGCTGGGGCTGTAAGACACCGAGCGCATCGACACCATGTCCGACCCCAAGATGCCACCGCCGATCCCGGCGGCTCCGCCACCGTTGCCGCCCTCTCCGGCGGCGCCGGTCTCCGGCCCGGGCTCGCCCCGGGAGGTCCCGCCGTTGCCGGGCAGTTTCCCGGTGGATCCGGCCACCCTGCCCCAGCCCATCCGCGATGAGGTGCAGGCCCCGGATCCGGTCGCGCTGGACACCGCCGCGGCCGAACTCAAGGACGGCCTCAACCGCTGCCCGAAGTGCGGCTCCAGCGATATCCGGCTCAAGCTGGGCACCGATGTGCTGGTCTGCCAGTTCTGCCGTCACGAATGGCACGGCGAGCGCGTTGAGGAGGCCTTCGGCTTTGGTGAAGGCATCGACCAGCTGCGCGGCACCGTCATCGCCTCGGGCGCGCGTGACATCGCCGCCGATACCGCCAGCCTGATGAGCTTCAAGTGCACCGGTTGCGGCGCCGAAGTCACGATCAATACCGAAAGCACGATGACCGCCCGCTGCCACTGGTGCCGGCATGTGTTCGGGGTCAACGAGCAGATCTCCAACGGCGCGGTGCCCGATGCGGTACTGCCGTTCCATATCAGCAAGGACGATGCGGTCGCGCGGATCCGCCAGTTCGTGGACAAGCGCCGCCTGTTCGCGCTCAAGGCGTTCAAGGATCAGTTCACGCCCGAGAATGTCTCCGGCGTCTACCTGCCCTACATGGTGGTGGACAGCAATGTCAGCGCCAGCGTCTCCGGCAAGGGCGAGATCCAGACGCGGCAGTACACCCGCGGCACCGAGAAGAACAAGAAGACGTATTACGACGCCGACGTGTACCAGGTGGATCGCCAGGTGGATTTCACCGTGGACGATCTCACCCTGGAATCCTCGGCCGAGCGTGGCAACCTCGATACGCAGACCAACACCAACAACATCATCAACGCGATCCTGCCGTTCGATACCAAGAACGCCCTGAAGTGGAACGCCTCCTATCTGGCCGGCTTCACCTCGGAAAAGCGCAACCTCGACGTGGAAAAGCTGCGCCCACGGCTGGAAGACCAGCTGCTGTCGATCGCCCGCGCCCAGGTGGAGGGCTCGGTACGCCGCTACGATCGTGGCGTGCGCTGGGAACGCGAGCGCGTGGATGTGCACGGGACGCGCTGGGTATCGATGTACCTGCCCGTCTGGCTGTACTCGTACCACCAGCCGGGCCGCAATGGCGGCATGCTGCACTACATCGCGGTGAATGGCCGCACCGGTGAAACCATGGGCAGCGTGCCGGTGCAGCAGTGGAAGCTGCTGCTGGCCGCGCTCACCACCGGCA
>Ga0213826_1000080_pt1 | contig 142709 bp, 126 predicted proteins | sample MC6MC0899MG_FD_180668 | JGI IMG/M metagenome (GOLD analysis project Ga0213826, IMG submission 180668) | Enriched soil aggregate microbial communities from Iowa State University, Ames, United States - MC6-MC0899-MG | ecosystem: Environmental > Terrestrial > Soil > Unclassified | place: USA... | reverse complement strand
AAAACCCCTATCTGCACATGCAGGTAGGGGTTTTGTCTTTGCAGCGCAAATACCCCAGTCCTGCCCGACTCCCTGTAGGAGCAGCCTTGTGCTGCGAAGAGGCCGGTAAGGCTAAAGATTATCTTCGACTGCAATGGCCTCTTCGCAGCACAAGGCTGCTCCTACAGGGATCTGTGGTAAGTCGCCTCCCACAATTCGAGCCAGAACACTAGAATAGGCCCACGCACCTATCCAGAAGCGCTATATGCCCAATCCTGTCGAACCCGAAGCCCTGGCCCAATTGCCGTTGGACGAGCTTGTCGCCTGCCACGAATGCGACCTGCTGCTGCGCAAGCCTGTGCTGCAGCGCGATGAAAAAGCCGAATGCCCCCGCTGCGGCTACGAGCTCTATGCCCACCGGCACAATGTAGTCAACCGCAGCCTGGCCCTGGTGCTGACCGCGCTGTTGCTGTTCGTACCTGCCAATTTTCTACCGATCATGCAACTGCACCTGCTTGGCCAGACCTCGGACGATACTGTCTGGAGCGGCGTATTGGGCCTGTACAATTCGCAGATGCGCGGTGTGGCAGTAGTCGTGTTCCTGTGCAGCATGGCCATCCCTCTGGCAAAACTGCTTTGCCAGCTGGCGGTATTGCTGAGTATCCGCTTGAACGTGGGGCGCAACTTCGGCCTGCTGTTCTACCGCATCTATCACCACTTGCGTGACTGGGGCATGCTCGAGGTCTATTTCATGGGTGTGCTGGTGGCTATCGTCAAGCTGGTGGACCTGGCAGAACTGACCGTGGGCCTGGGGCTGTTCTGCTTCATCAGCCTGTTATTGGTCCAGGTATGGCTGGAGGTGGTGATGTCGCCGCACCAGATCTGGAGTGCGCTATCGGGGGAGGACCTGCATGCGGGCGATTGATGCAGGCATTGTTGTCTGCAATGAATGTCATGAACTGAACCGGCAAGTGCCAGATGGCACTTCGCAGACCTGCACACGTTGCGGCGCCATTGTGCATGCCCGCCGCCCGAACAGTATCGTACGTACCTGGGCTCTGCTGATTGCCGCGTCGATCCTGTACATCCCGGCCAACCTGCTGCCGATCATGACCGTGAGTACACTCGGCCAGGGCAGCCCCGACACGATCATGTCCGGCGTCATCACCCTGCTCAAGCACGGCATGGTGCCGATTGCCGCGGTGGTGTTCATTGCCAGTATCCTGGTGCCCACCTTCAAGCTCGTGGGCATCGGCTTGCTGTTGTACTCCGTTCAGCGTCACCAGCCGCTTTCAGCGCGGCAACGGATATTGATGTACCGCTTCATCGAATTCATTGGGCGCTGGTCCATGCTCGATATCTTCGTCATCGCCATCCTGGTGGCAGTGGTGAATTTCGGCCGAATAGCCAGTGTCGAAGCCAATCTGGGCGCTGTCGCCTTTGCAACTGTGGTGATCCTGACAATGCTTGCCGCTTTAACTTTCGATCCCCGACTGATTTGGGATAACACGGAGTCGGATGACGACCATGAGTGATCTGCCAACGGCTAAAACCCGGCCAGCCTCGAACTGGTCGGCCATCTGGATCCTGCCTTTGATCGCCCTGATGATCGGTGGCTGGCTCGCGTGGCAGGCCTATAGCAAGGCCGGCGTGGAAATTGAAGTCCGCTTCGAGTCGGGTGAAGGTATCGTCGCCAACAAGACCGAAGTCATCTACAAGGGCATGCCGGTAGGCAAAGTGAAGAGCTTGTTGCTCGACGCCAAGGGTGACAACCAAGGTGTGATCGCCACCATCGAGATGAACAAGGACGCCGAACCACACCTGACCAAAGGCACGCGTTTCTGGCTGGTGAAGCCGAGTGTCAGCCTGGCGGGTATTACCGGCCTTGAAACACTGGTGTCGGGTAACTACATTGCCGTCAGCCCGGGGGAGGGTGAGCGTACCAAGCGCTTTACCGCCCTGAAGGTTGCGCCGCCGCTCTCGGATTCGGAGCCTGGCCTGCATCTGACCCTTAAAGCCGACAGGCTGGGTTCGCTCAACCGTGACAGCCCGATCTTCTACAAGCAGATCCAGGTGGGTCGGGTGAAAAGCTATCGCCTGTCCGAGGATCAGAGCACCGTCGAGATCAAGGTGTTCATCGAGCCCGCCTACGCCAGCCTGGTGCGCAAGCACACGCGTTTCTGGAACGCCAGCGGCGTCAGCATCGATGCTTCGCTGTCAGGTGTGAAGGTGCGCAGCGAGTCGCTGTCGAGCATCGTGGCCGGTGGTATTGCCTTTGCCACGCCGGAATACCGCAAGGACAGCCCGGCTACCGACCCTAGCCTGCCGTTCCGCCTTTATGAAGACTTCGACGCCGCCCAGGCGGGTATACGGGTCAAGGTAAAGCTGAGCGATTACGAGGGCCTGCAGGCAGGCCGCACGCCGGTCATGTACAAGGGCATTCAAGTGGGCTCGTTGAAAGCCCTGAAGATGGAAGACAACCTGTCCAGCGCATCGGCCGAGCTGACGCTGGACCCGCTCACCGAAGACTATCTGGTCGAGGGCACGCAGTTCTGGGTGGTCAAGCCGTCGATTTCCCTGGCAGGTATCACCGGCCTGGAGGCGCTGGTCAAAGGTAACTACATCGCCATCCGCCCGGGTGAGAAGGGTGAACGGCCCGAGCGTGAGTTCGAGGCCCGCGCCAAGGCGCCGCCGCTCGACCTCAAGGCGCCAGGCCTGCACATGGTGTTGTTCGCCGATACCCTGGGTTCTCTGGAAATCGGCAGCCCGGTGATGTACCGCCAAGTCAAAGTGGGTAGCGTGCAGAGCTACCAGTTTGCTCGTAACAGCAACCGTATCCTGATCGGTGTGCATATCGAGAAGGAATACGAAAAGCTGGTCAACGGCTCGTCGCGCTTCTGGAACGTCAGTGGCATTACCCTGACCGGGGGGCTGTCGGGCATCAAGATCAAGAGTGAATCGCTGCAAACGCTGATGGCCGGCGGTATTGCGTTCGACACGCCACGGCCCGATGTGGCGCTGAAACGCCACATTCCACGCTTCCGTCTGCATGACAGCCAGGAAGCGGTAAACCGCGCGGGTACCTTGATCACCGTCCGTGTAGACCGTGCAGATGGCCTGAAGCCGGGTACGCCAATCCGCTTCCGTGGCCTGGATGTGGGCAGTATCGAGAGCGTCGACCTGACCGATGACTTGCAGGCAGTGCTGCTGCGGGCACGTATCACCGAGGCGGCGGGCCGTATTGCTCGTGCCGGTACGCAGTTCTGGGTGGTCAAGCCAGCCTTGGGCCTGGTACGCACCGAGAACCTCGACACGCTGATTGGCGGGCAGTACCTGGAGGTGCAGCCGGCAGCCAAGGACCGTGGCCCGCAGCGCGACTTCATCGCTTTGGCCGATGCCCCGCAAGTGGCTGGGCCTGAGGTGGGCTTGCCATTGACGCTCAGTGCGCCACGGCGTGGTTCGATCAAGCCCGGTGTGCCAGTGACCTATCGAGAGGTTGCGGTTGGCAAGGTGACGGGTTTCGAGTTGGGCCAGAGCGCTGACCGCGTGCTGATCCATATCCTCATCGAGCCGCGCTATGCAGCCCTGGTCCGTAGTGGCAGCCGCTTCTGGAACAGCAGTGGCTTCGGTTTCGACTGGGGGCTGTTCAAGGGGGCTACCGTGCGTACCGAGTCGGTGGAGACTCTGATCGATGGCGGTATCGCCTTTGCAACGCCGGATGGCGAGCAGATGGGCAACCCGGCGCGGCCGCAGCAGACCTTCGCGTTGTTCGACAAGGCAGAGGATGACTGGCTGCAGTGGGCGCCGAAGATTCAGATAGCCAAGTAATGTAAAAAAAGTAGGGCCGCCAACCGCGGCCCCGCTTTTTTGTGGGAGCGGCCTTGCGTCGCGAAAGGGGCGCGTAGCGGCCCCTCGGTCTTGGCGCAGAAGCTGAGATTGCCGGAGCTGCTCCGCAGCCCTTTCGCGGCGCAAGGCCGCTCCCACAGAGACCGAGTTTCATATGGGGCCGTGCCAGCAAGCATAAATCGCAGGCAACAAAAAACCGACCCTAGGGTCGGTTTTTCGAATAGCGCGTCGCTTAGGCAGCTGCAGCTTCTTTCAGCGCCTTGATGTGGCCATTCAGACGGCCTTTGTGACGAGCAGCTTTGTTCTTGTGGATGATACCTTTGTCGGCCATACGGTCGATTACAGGTACAGCCAGAACGTAAGCGGCTTGCGCTTTTTCGGCGTCTTTTGCGTCAATGGCTTTAACTACATTCTTGATGTAGGTGCGGACCATGGAACGCAGGCTGGCGTTGTGGCTGCGACGCTTCTCAGCCTGTTTTGCACGTTTCTTGGCGGAAGGTGTGTTGGCCACCGTCGAGCTCCTCGAAAGACTTTAGGTAAATAGCAAACAAAATAGGCCGCGAATCATGCCGATCAGTAGATCGATTGTCAAGGCCACCTGCAAGGTTCCGCCGAGCGGTGCGCCAACAAGAGGGAAAGATTCCTTTCTGCTGCGCGACCTGTACACTCGGGAATTTTTGGCTCCCCTGCGAAGGCGCGGGAGTATCGCACATTCGGACGCTGTCTGGCAGCGTCCTCTGCCATTGGCGTGAATCTTTTCGATGAACCTGCTCAAATCCCTGGCCGCAGTAAGCTCGATCACCATGATTTCGCGGGTGCTGGGCTTCGTTCGCGACACCATCCTGGCGCGCATCTTTGGTGCCGGCGTCGCCACCGACGCCTTTTTCATCGCGTTCAAACTGCCCAACCTGTTGCGGCGCATTTTTGCCGAGGGTGCGTTTTCCCAGGCCTTTGTTCCGATCCTGGCCGAATACAAGACCCAGCAGGGCGAGGAGGCGACACGTACCTTCATCGCTTATGTCAGCGGCCTGCTGACCCTGGTCCTCGCCCTGGTGACTGCCATCGGCATCCTCGCGGCGCCGTGGGTGGTGTGGGCAACAGCCCCAGGCTTTGTCGACAACGCAGAAAAATACGAGCTGACCACCTCCCTGTTGCGGGTGACCTTTCCTTATATATTGCTGATCTCGCTGTCTTCCCTGGCCGGTGCGATCCTCAATACCTGGAACCGCTTCTCGGTACCGGCCTTCACCCCGACCCTGTTGAACGTGGCGATGATTGCCTTCGCCGTGCTGCTGACGCCGTACTTCAACCCGCCAATCATGGCCCTGGCCTGGGGCGTGCTGGCGGGTGGCCTGGCGCAGTTGCTGTACCAGCTGCCAGCGTTGAAGAAGATCGGCATGCTCGTACTGCCGCGCCTGAACCTCAAGGACGCGGGTGTGTGGCGGGTACTTAAACAGATGCTGCCGGCGATTCTCGGGGTGTCGGTGAGCCAGATTTCGTTGATCATCAACACCATCTTCGCCTCGTTCCTGGTGGCCGGCTCGGTGTCGTGGATGTATTACGCCGACCGCCTCATGGAGCTGCCTTCAGGCGTACTGGGCGTGGCCCTGGGCACCATCCTGCTGCCCACCCTGGCCAAGACCTACGCCAACAAGGACCGCGAGGAATACTCGCGGATCCTCGACTGGGGCCTGCGCCTATGCTTCCTGCTGGTGCTGCCGTGCACCTTGGCCTTGGCCATCCTTGCCGAGCCGCTGACCGTTGCGCTCTTTCAATATGGCAAGTTCAGTGCGTTTGATGCGGCCATGACACAGCGGGCGCTGATGGCCTATTCGGTAGGTTTGCTGGCGATCATTCTGGTCAAGGTGCTGGCACCCGGCTTCTATGCGCAGCAGAATATCCGCACGCCGGTAAAGATTGCGATTTTCACCCTGGTCTGTACCCAGTTGTTCAACCTCGCCCTGGTCGGCCCGCTTGCACATGCCGGCCTGGCATTGGCAATCAGCCTGGGTGCCTGCCTGAATGCCGGCTTGCTGTTCTGGAAGCTGCGCAGCCAGCAGTTGTTCGAGCCACAGCCAGGCTGGGCAATGTTCCTGCTCAAGCTTGTCTTGGCAGTGGTGCTGATGTCGGCGGTACTGTTGGCCGGCATGCACTATATGCCGGCCTGGGAGCAGGGCATCATGCTTGAGCGCTTCCTGCGGCTTGGGGCGTTGATTGTGGCAGGTGTCGTGACGTATTTCGGCTGCCTGTACCTGTGCGGCTTCCGGCCCCGGCACTTCGCTCGCAAGGCCCTGCACTGAGGCGTCAGGCGGGTCAGGCGTCGGTTTTTCATATTCCACGCCGCCCTTGGGCGCTGCTGCCTGTCACCGGCGCCCGGGTGTGGTTATAATCGGCCACTTTATGAGCAAGAAGCGCGTTATGCAGCTGGTTCGAGGTCTTCACAACCTGCGCCCCGAGCACCGGGGCTGTGTCGCCACCATTGGCAACTTCGACGGGGTTCACCGCGGCCACCAGGCTATCCTGGCGCGCCTGCGCGAGCGTGGTCAGGCCTTGGGCCTGCCGACCTGCGTGGTGATCTTCGAACCGCAACCACGCGAGTACTTCGCCCCCGATACCGCACCGGCGCGCCTGGCCCGCCTGCGCGACAAGGTCGAACTGCTGGCCGCCGAGGGCATCGACCGGGTGCTGTGCCTGGCGTTCAATCAGCGCCTGAGCAAGCTCAGCGCCGATGCCTTCGTCAAAGCCATCCTGGTCGACGGCCTGGGCGTGCGCCACCTCGAAGTGGGTGATGACTTCCGCTTTGGCTGCGACCGCGCCGGCGACTTCGCCTTCCTGATCGAGGCCGGCAAGCAGTACGGCTTCACCGTCGAGGCCGCCAACACGGTAATCCAGGACGGCCTGCGGGTCAGCAGCACCGAAGTGCGCAAGGCCCTGTGCGAAGGTAACTTCGAGCTGGCCGAGCACCTGCTGGGCCGCCCGTACAGCATCACCGGCCGTGTGCTGCATGGCCAGAAGCTGGCCCGCCAGCTCGGCACACCTACCGCCAACATCCAGCTCAAGCGCCGCCGCGTACCGCTGTCCGGGGTCTACCTGGCCAGCATCGAAATCGACGGCAAGGCCTGGCCGGGTGTAGGCAATATTGGCGTGCGTCCCACCGTTGCCGGTGATGGGCGCCCGCACCTGGAGATTCATCTTCTCGATTTTGCCGGCGACCTGTATGGCCGGCGTCTGACGGTGGAGTTCCACCACAAGCTGCGTGAAGAGCAGCGATTCGCCTCCCTGGAGGCGCTGAAGTCGGCGATCGATGCGGATATCGCCGCCGCACGTGCACATTGGCACGCTCAACCGCTAACGAAGAGCCTGAAATGACCGACTACAAAGCCACGCTTAACCTTCCGGACACCGCCTTCCCCATGAAGGCCGGCCTGCCTCAGCGCGAACCGCAGATCCTGCAGCGCTGGGACAGCATTGGCCTGTACCAGAAGCTGCGCGAAATTGGCAAGGATCGTCCCAAGTTCGTCCTGCACGACGGCCCGCCCTATGCCAACGGCAAGATTCACATCGGTCATGCGCTGAACAAGATCCTCAAGGACATGATCGTCCGCTCCAAGACCCTGGCCGGCTACGATGCGCCGTATGTACCGGGTTGGGACTGCCATGGCCTGCCGATCGAGCACAAGGTCGAGGTTACCCACGGCAAGCACCTGTCTGCCGACCGCACACGCGAGCTGTGCCGCGAGTACGCCGCCGAGCAGATCGAAGGGCAGAAGACCGAGTTCATTCGCCTGGGTGTACTGGGTGACTGGGACAACCCGTACAAGACCATGAACTTCGCCAACGAGGCCGGTGAAATCCGTGCCCTGGCCGAGATGGTCAAGCAAGGCTTCGTGTTCAAGGGCCTCAAGCCTGTGAACTGGTGCTTCGATTGCGGTTCGGCCCTGGCTGAAGCGGAAGTCGAATACGCCGACAAGAAATCCCAGACCATCGACGTGGCCTTCCCGGTTGCCGACGAGGCCAAGCTGGCTGCCGCCTTCGGGTTGGACGCGCTGGCCAAGCCAGCCGCCATCGTGATCTGGACCACCACTGCGTGGACCATCCCCGCCAACCAGGCGCTGAACATCCACCCGGAGTTCAAGTACGCCCTGGTCGATACCGGCGAGCGTCTGCTGGTGCTGGCCGAAGAGCTGGTCGAGTCGTGCCTGAAGCGCTACAACCTGGAAGGCTCGGTCGTCGCCACTGCCCAGGGTTCGGCCCTGGAGCTGATCAACTTCCGCCACCCGTTCTACGACCGCCTGTCGCCTGTCTACCTGGCCGACTACGTCGAACTGGGCGCCGGTACCGGTGTGGTTCACTCCGCGCCTGCCTACGGTGAAGACGACTTCGTCACCTGCAAGCGCTACGGCATGGTCAACGACGACATTCTCACCCCGGTGCAGAGCAATGGCGTGTATGTCGAGTCGCTGGAGTTCTTCGGCGGCCAGTTCATCTGGAAGGCCAACCCGGCCATCGTCGAGAAGCTGAGCGAAGCCGGTGCGCTGATGCACACCGAAACCATCAGCCACAGCTACATGCACTGCTGGCGCCACAAGACCCCGCTGATCTACCGCGCAACCGCGCAGTGGTTCGTCGGCATGGACAAGCAGCCAAGCGCTGGCGAGCCGCTGCGTGAGCGCGCCCTCAAAGCCATCGAAGAAACCAAGTTCGTACCGGCCTGGGGCCAGGCGCGCCTGCACTCGATGATCGCCAACCGCCCGGACTGGTGCATCTCGCGTCAGCGCAACTGGGGTGTGCCGATCCCGTTCTTCCTGCACAAGCAGACCGGCGAGCTGCACCCACGTACCGTCGAACTGATGGAAGCGGTGGCCAAGCGCGTTGAACAGGAAGGTATCGAAGCCTGGTTCAAGCTGGATGCCGCCGAGCTGCTGGGTGAAGAAGCGGGCCAGTACGACAAGATCACCGATACCCTGGACGTGTGGTTCGACTCCGGCACCACCCACTGGCACGTGCTGCGTGGCTCGCACGATATCGGCCACGCCACCGGCCCGGTCGCCGACCTGTACCTGGAAGGCTCCGACCAGCATCGTGGCTGGTTCCACTCGTCGTTGCTCACCGGTTGCGCCATCGACAACCACGCGCCGTACCGCGAACTGCTGACCCACGGCTTCACCGTGGACGAGAACGGCCGCAAGATGTCCAAGTCGCTGGGTAACACCATCGAGCCGGAGAAGGTCAACAACACCCTGGGTGCCGACATCCTGCGCCTGTGGGTTTCGGCCACTGACTATTCCGGTGAAATGGCGGTTTCCGAGCAGATCCTGCAGCGTAGCGCCGACGCCTACCGCCGTATCCGCAATACCGCACGCTTCCTGCTGTCCAACCTGTCCGGTTTCGACCCGGCCCGCGATCTGCTGGCCCCGGAAGACATGCTGGCACTGGACCGCTGGGCCGTGGACCGTACCCTGCTGCTGCAACGCGAGCTTGAAGAGCACTACAGCGAGTACCGTTTCTGGAACGTCTACTCCAAGGTGCACAACTTCTGCGTGCAGGAGCTGGGCGGCTTCTACCTCGACATCATCAAGGACCGCCAGTACACCACCGGCGCCAACAGTGTCGCCCGCCGTTCCTGCCAGACCGCGCTGTACCACATCAGCGAAGCGCTGGTGCGCTGGATTGCGCCGATCCTGGCGTTCACCGCTGACGAAATCTGGCAATACCTGCCGGGCGAGCGCAACGAGTCGGTGATGCTCAACGGCTGGTATCAGGGCCTGAGCGAGCTGCCGGAAGGCACCGAGCTGGACCGCGCCTACTGGGACCGCGTAATGGCGGTGAAGGCATCGGTCAACAAGGAGCTGGAAAACCAGCGTACCGCCAAGGTCATCGGCGGCAACCTGCAGGCCGAAGTCACCCTGTATGCCGACGAAGGCCTGAGCGCCGACCTGGGCAAGCTGGGCGACGAGCTGCGCTTCGTGCTGATCACCTCGGCCGCCAGCGTGGTGCCGTTCGTGCAGGCACCGGCGGACGCCGTGGCCACCGAAGTCGAAGGCCTCAAGCTGAAAGTGGTCAAGTCCGGCCATGCCAAGTGCGGCCGTTGCTGGCACTTCCGCGCCGACGTAGGCAGCCACCCGGAGCACCCGGAAATCTGCAGCCGTTGCGTCGATAACCTGACCGGTTCGGGCGAGGTGCGTCACTATGCCTAACCCGGCAGTGGGGCGCTTCGGGCGCCTTGCATGGCTTTGGCTGAGCTTGCTGGTGCTGGTCGTCGACCAGGCCACCAAGCTGTATTTCAACAACGCCCTGACCATGTACCAGCAGATTGTGGTCATCCCTGACTACTTCAGCTGGACCTTGGCCTACAACACCGGCGCCGCTTTCAGCTTCCTCGCTGATGGTGCTGGCTGGCAGCGCTGGCTGTTCGCCCTGATCGCCGTGGTGGTCAGTGCCGTGCTGGTGGTGTGGCTCAAGCGCCTGGGGCGCAACGAAACCTGGCTGGCCGTGGCGCTGGCGCTGGTGCTGGGTGGCGCCATTGGCAACCTGTACGACCGCGTCGTGCTGGGCCATGTGGTCGACTTCATCCTGGTGCACTGGCAAAACCGCCATTACTTCCCGGCCTTCAACGTGGCCGACAGCGCCATCACCGTTGGTGCGGTGATGCTGGCGCTGGATATGTTCAAGAGCAAGAAGTCCGAGGATCCGGTCCATGACTGACACCCGTATCGGCCAGAACACCGAAGTCACCCTGCACTTCGCGCTGCACCTGGAAAACGGCGACACCGTCGACAGCACGTTCGACAAAGCGCCGGCCACCTTCAAGGTTGGCGATGGCAACCTGTTGCCGGGCTTCGAAAACGCGCTGTTCGGCTTCAAGGCCGGTGACAAGCGCACCGTGGTAGTGGCCCCGGAGAACGCCTTCGGCCAGCCCAACCCGCAAAACGTGCAAGTCATGCCGCGGTCCAACTTCGAGGGCATGGAGCTGTCCGACGGGCTGCTGATCATCTTCAACGATGCCGCCAACGCCGAGCTGCCGGGTGTGGTCAAAGCGTTCGATGACGACCAGGTGACCATCGACTTCAATCACCCACTGGCTGGCAAGACCCTGACCTTCGAGGTGGAGATCCTCGAGGTGAAGGCCCTGTAAGCCTGGAGCCGAGCATGCAAATCAAACTCGCCAACCCTCGCGGCTTCTGCGCGGGGGTCGACCGGGCGATCGAGATCGTCAACCGTGCGCTGGAAGTCTTCGGCCCGCCGATCTACGTGCGTCACGAAGTGGTGCACAACAAGTTCGTGGTCGAAGACCTGCGCAACCGCGGCGCCATCTTCGTCGAAGAGCTGGACCAGGTGCCGGACGATGTCATCGTCATCTTCAGTGCCCATGGTGTTTCCCAGGCCGTGCGCCAGGAAGCGGCTGGCCGTGGCCTGAAAGTGTTCGATGCCACCTGCCCGCTGGTGACCAAGGTGCACATCGAGGTGGCCAAGTACAGCCGCGACGGCCGTGAGTGCATTCTCATCGGCCACGAAGGGCACCCGGAAGTCGAAGGCACCATGGGCCAGTACGACGCCAGCAACGGTGGTTCCATCTACCTCGTCGAAGACGAAGATGATGTAGCCAGGCTGCAGGTGCGCGACCCTGACCACCTGGCCTTCGTGACCCAGACCACCTTGTCGATGGACGACACCAGCCGCGTCATCGACGCCCTGCGTGCGCGCTTCCCGAACATCGGTGGCCCGCGCAAGGACGACATCTGCTACGCCACCCAGAACCGCCAGGACGCCGTTAAGCAACTGGCGGGCGAGTGCGACGTGGTGCTGGTAGTCGGCAGCCCGAACAGCTCCAACTCAAACCGCCTGCGTGAGCTGGCCGAGCGCATGGGCACCCCGGCCTACCTGATCGACGGTGCCGAGGACATGCAACAGGGCTGGTTCGAACAGTCGGCGCGTATTGGCATCACTGCGGGTGCTTCGGCCCCCGAAGTGCTGGTACGTGGCGTGATCGAACAGCTCAAGGCCTGGGGCGCTACCGGTGCTGAAGAGCTGGACGGGCGTGAAGAGAACATCACCTTCTCGATGCCAAAAGAGCTGCGGGTTCGCTCGCTGATCTGACTGAAGCCTGTACTGGCCTCATCGCCGGCAAGCCAGCTCCTACAGGTACTGCACAAGCCTTGAAGGCAGTGATATCCCTGTGGGAGCTGGCTTGCCGGCGATAGGGCCGGCAAGGTCGGCTCAAGGCTATGTACTTGCACAGCGAGTATTGTTTCGGTCCTCTGCAAGCAATCTGACTCTCCCGGTCGATGCCAGCACCACTTGATATCGGCTGCTGGCAGATGAGCGTTCACACACTTCCAGCGTTGTTCCCAACCAGCTGTTGTTCAGCGTCATTGGAACGCCCAGCGCACTGAACTTGAACTGCTCCCCGCGATTGCTCGTAATGTTGAGCGGCCTCGAAAGGCGCTGCTCGCGCAGCAGCTGCTGGTTATGCTCCAGCACCACCCGCCAACCATTCCCCCAATTACCGTCCAGCGCCTGCACCAGCACCGGCTGGCTTTGCAGCATCGCGTGGCTGCGTGCGCTGCGCAGTGCCTGTGCCAAATCACGCGCCGCGGCTGCCCTGTGTAGGTCGTCGCTCATCCTGGCGTAGGCCGGCATACCGAGCTGTGTCAGCAAGACAGCTATGGCCAAGGCCGACAACATTTGTATCAGTGTTACGCCTCGTTGCTTCACCGTGCATTCCTCCCTGGAAGTGCTTGGCTATAGCTTCACGTTCGCTGGCCAGGCGGTCTAGTCGGCCAGGTTCAGGGCTATTGCAGGAAAAGTCGCAGGAGGTGCAGGGATGCACGCGAGGCAACGGGGCATGACGCTCATGGAAGTGTTGTTGGCGGTCGTGGTTGTGGCCGTGGGCATGTTCGCAACGGCATCAATACAGTTGCAGGCATTGCAGGCTGCGGACAGCGCGCGTCGCGATGGGCAGGCGGCAATGGCGGCGCACAGTGAGCTTGAGAGGCGGCGATGAAGGCCCGTCAGAGCGGGTTCGGTTTACTTGAGGTGGTGATGGCGCTGGCCATCGGGTTGATGCTGCTGGCCGCAGCCAGCCAGCTCTTCGCTTCGGCACACCAGACGTGGCGCCTGCAAAGTACCGCGGTGCGCATGCAGGATGAGGCACGTCAGGCGTTGCTGCGTATGGCTCAGGATATTCGCATGGCCGGAATGTTCGGCTGCCTGCGCCTGCGACCTGACGACTTCAAGAGCTCCACTGCACAGCAGGCCTTCGCCCGTCCTCTGGAGGTGGCACCGTCCATGCTGAGCCTCGTGGTAGCAGAGCTGCCCGGGCAGGCAGGAGCACCTGACTGGTTCTTGCAGACAGACTGCCTTGAAAAGGTATCTGTGGAGGATGGGCAAAGCGCGAGCAAGCCCCACCCACTGGCGTATCCCGTTAGCAAGTACGTCTACCAGCTTAACGGCGATACCCTGAGCTTTAGACGACGAACCAGCTTCCAGCCGCTGGTGGAGAATGTGCGAGAAGTGCATTTCGAGCGTGTGCAAACGCTCCGGGGAGAGCGGGTAGATATCGCACTCACGTTGTACGAGCCCACGCTCAAACTCGAACAGCGCCATGAACTGAGCGTGGCACTGCGCAACCCGGTGCCGGGGCCATGAAGCGTCAACGCGGTGTTGTGCTGCTGTTGGCGTTGGTACTGAGCTTGCTGCTCGGCTTGTTGGCGGCCTCGGCCCTGCGCGAGGCCTTGATGGAGACGCGAATGGCTGGCTACATGCGCGATGGTCTGCTGGCGTTCGAAGAGGCCGAGGCCGCGTTGCAAGCAGGTGAGGGTGAGCTCAAGCGGGCACCTCCCGATCGGTGTACCGCGTGCTTGCCGCCAGCTCGACCGCACGATCTGGCCGGGCAGTGGCAGGGCACACAGAGCGGTTACTTCCATGTACAGAACCTGGGCACGAGCACCTGCGCTGCGCATATGCCGGATGAGCTGCTTGTCACCTTGTTCCGGGTAACGGCCGTCAGCAAGCAAACCCAGTCCCGGCATGTGCTGGAGGCCGTCTACGCCGTGGCCGGCGACACAACCCGGCGCATCACCTGGCGGCAAAGACTGAGAGGAGACTGACATGCAGCAAGGCTTGAGCCTGATCGAGTTGTTGATTGTGCTGGCCGTGACCGGCATTCTGGCAGCCATTGCCTACCCCAGTTACAGCGACCAGCTTCGGCGAGCCGCACGCAGCGAAGTGGTTGGCCTGCTGCATGATGCCGCCCTGCGCCTGGAGCGCCACCGCGTACGCACCGGCCAATATGCCGAGGGTGACCCGGCCTTGCCCGACGGTACCCGCTATTACAGCCTGCAGGCCCAGCGCGACAGCGACACCTTCACGCTGCGCGCCCGGCGGCTGCCCCATGGGCTGATGGCGCAGGATGGCTGTGGCGACTTCCAGCTCGACCAGGCCGGTGTGCAGCGCAACCCCGATGCCGTTGACGGCAGCGAGCACTGCTGGGGAAGCTGAAGGTTGAATGGTGCCCGGTGCATCGCGGTTTTACTTCAGGTGTTGGATCGACAGATGAGCAAGCAAGTAGTGGTGGTCGGCGGCGGGGTGATCGGCCTGCTGACGGCGTTCAACCTGGCGGCCAAGGTCGGGCAGGTGGTGGTGTGTGATCAGGGCGAAGTTGGCCGTGAGTCGTCGTGGGCCGGGGGCGGCATTGTTTCGCCGCTGTACCCGTGGCGCTACAGCCCGGCAGTCACCGCCCTGGCGCACTGGTCGCAGGACTTTTATCCACAGCTGGGCGAGCGCTTGTTCGCCAGCACCGGCGTCGACCCCGAAGTGCACACCACGGGCTTGTACTGGCTCGACCTGGATGACGAAGCCGAAGCGCTGGCTTGGGCCGAACGTGAGCAGCGGCCGCTCAGTGCCGTGGATATCTCGGCGGCCTACGACGCGGTGCCGGTGCTGGGCCCGGGTTTCAAGCGCGCCATCTACATGGCCGGTGTAGCCAACGTGCGCAACCCGCGCCTGGTGAAATCGCTGAAGGCGGCGCTGCTGGCATTGCCCAACGTAACCCTGCGAGAGAACTGCCAGATCACCGGCTTTGTTCAGCAGGGCGGGCGCGTCACCGGTGTGCAGACCGCTGAAGGCGTGCTGGCGGCGGATGAGGTGGTGCTCAGTGCTGGCGCCTGGAGTGGCGACCTGCTGCGTACCCTTGGCCTTGAACTGCCGGTAGAGCCGGTGAAGGGCCAGATGATCCTGTTCAAGTGCGCCGAGGACTTTTTGCCGAGCATGGTGCTGGCCAAGGGGCGCTATGCGATCCCGCGGCGGGATGGGCACATTCTGGTGGGCAGCACGCTGGAGCATGCCGGGTACGACAAGACCCCGACCGAAGATGCACTGGAAAGCCTTAAGGCATCGGCGGTGGAGTTGCTGCCAGGGCTCGAAGGGGCCACGGTGGTGGGGCACTGGGCCGGGTTGCGGCCGGGCTCGCCCGAGGGTATTCCCTACATCGGGCCGGTGCCAGGGTACGAGGGGTTGTGGCTGAACTGCGGTCACTACCGCAACGGGCTGGTGCTGGCGCCGGCTTCCTGCCAGCTGTTTACCGACTTGTTGACCGGGGCCAAGCCAATCATCGACCCGGCGCCGTATGCACCAGCAGGGCGTCTGGGTTGAGATCGCCGGGGCTACAGAGAGTACACGATGCTTTGTAGGCGCGGCCCTATGGCGAGGCAAGGCCGCTCCTGCAGCGGTTTGGTGTTCAGCCTTGTTGGCCAGGCCCCTGTTGCAGGTGCGCCTGGCTGCAATACCACTCTTTGCCCTGCTGCAGCGCCCGGTCGTTGGGCAGGTGCACGCCGCAATGGGCGCAGCGCACCATCTGCAGGGGCGCATCCAGCTTCGCCTCGGGGTGCGACTGTTGGCTGACTTTGAACTTGCGCCACAGCCAGAACGCGGCGGCGATCAGGGCGATCCAGAAAAGTAGGCGAACCATGGTGTCCAGCTTGTCGATTGAAGAAGCTGACAGTCTAGGGCGCGGCCAATAAAAAAGGGAGGCCCAAGGCCTCCCTTTCATTTACCGCTGTGTGTCAGTCGAACAGACCAAAGGTCATGTAGCTGAACCAGGAACGGTCTTTTTCGGCTGCTTTCGGGCCTTCCGGCACGATCGGATCGCCGTTTTCGTCTTTCGGTAGCAGCTCTTGCGGCATCTCGTCACGCGCGTCCTGGAACTGCTTGACCACGTCCTGGTTGGCGCGGGTTTCGCCCGGCGGCAGCGGCGTATCGGTTTCGATCAGGCCCAGGGTGGCCTTGGACAGCCAGCCGCGCCCGTCAGACTCGGTCTGCTTGGGCTGGAACTCGCCATCGGCCAGGCTCGGGTGGTCCGGGTAGTTGAGCTTGAGGGTTTCCAGGCTGCTGGCGGCCAGTTCGTCCAGGTGCATCTTCTGGTACGACTCGACCATCACCGCCAGGCCGTCGCCGACCGATGGGGTTTCCTGGAAGTTTTCTACCACGTAGCGGCCACGGTTGGCGGCGGCCACATAGGCCTGGCGGCTCAGGTAGTAGTCGGCCACATGAATTTCATACGAGGCCAGCAGGTTGCGCAGGTAGATCATGCGCTGCTTGGCGTCGGGCGAGTAGCGGCTGTTGGGGAAGCGGCTGGTCAGCTGGGCGAACTCGTTGTACGAGTCGCGGGCGGCACCCGGGTCACGCTTGGTCATGTCCAGCGGCAGGAAGCGCGCCAGCAGGCCACGGTCCTGGTCGAACGAGGTCAGGCCTTTGAGGTAGTAGGCGTAGTCGACGTTCGGGTGCTGCGGGTGCAGGCGGATGAAGCGCTCGGCGGCCGACTTGGCAGCCTCGGGCTCGGAGTTCTTGTAGTTGGCGTAGATCAGCTCGAGCTGCGCCTGGTCGGCATAGCGACCGAACGGGTAGCGGGACTCCAGGGCCTTGAGTTTGTTCACGGCGCTGGTGTAGCTGGAGTTGTCCAGGTCAGCTTGCGCCTGCTGGTACAGCTCGGCTTCGCTGAGGTTCTCGTCAATGACCTCTTTATTAGAGGAACAGGCCGCGGTAAGCCCGAGGATGGCGATCAGCAGCAGGTGTTTCACTTGCATGGCGGCTTGCGTCCCTTTGACGGCCGCTGTCTTGGGCGGTGCCGTCCTGTTATGATGAGCGCCCCGGCCAACCCCGGGACAAAAGAAGCCGTATTTAACCACAAGCTCGCAGCCGAAACCAAAGGCTGTGCGCCCGCCGAATCGAGCATGTCCGAGATCATTCAACTTAGCGCAGAGGTACCGTCCGAACTGGGCGGCCAACGCCTCGACCAGGTCGCCGCCCAATTGTTCGCTGAGTACTCGCGTTCGCGGCTTACTTCGTGGATCAAAGAGGGCCGCCTGACGGTCGATGGCGCCGTTGTGCGCCCTCGAGACACCGTCTATGGTGGCTCGCTGCTAGCACTGCAGGCCGAACAAGAGGCCCAGGGCGAGTGGATCCCAGAAGATATCGAACTGGATATCGTCTACGAAGACGACCATATCATGGTAATCAACAAGCCTGCCGGGCTGGTTGTGCACCCGGCTGCCGGTCATGCCAGTGGTACGCTGCTCAATGCGCTGCTGCACCACGTGCCAGACATCGTCAATGTACCGCGCGCCGGCATCGTTCACCGGCTGGATAAAGACACCACCGGCTTGATGGTGGTGGCCAAGACCTTGCAAGCGCAGACCAGGCTGGTCGAGCAGATGCAGGCGCGCAAGGTCAGCCGCATTTATGAATGCATCGTGATCGGCGTGGTAACTTCCGGTGGCAAGATCGATGCCCCGATCGGCCGCCACGGCGGCATGCGCCAGCGCATGGCAGTCACCGACGGCGGCAAGCCGGCGGTCAGCCACTACCGCGTGCTCAAGCGCTTCCGCTCGCACACCCACGTGCGGGTAAAGCTGGAAACCGGCCGTACCCACCAGATTCGTGTGCACATGGCCCACGTTGGCTTCCCGCTGGTCGGTGACCAGACGTACGGTGGGCGCTTCCGCATTCCACCGGCTGCCAGCCCGACCATGGTCGAGGCGGTGAAAACCTTCCCGCGCCAGGCGCTGCATGCGCGCTTCCTGGCGTTGGCTCACCCGATCACCGGTGAAATCATGAAGTGGGAATCGCCACTGCCCGATGACTTCCTCTGGTTGCTGTCGCTGCTGAGCGAAGACCGCGAGAGCTTTATCGGATGAGTGGCCTGACGCAGTCGCTGCTGTTTCCCGACTGGCCGGCCCCGGCCTCGGTTCGCGCCTGTGTCACCACCCGTCAGGGCGGCGTCAGCCTGCCGCCCTACGAAACCTTCAACCTTGGCGACCACGTAGGGGATGACCCTGCTGCCGTTGCCGAGAACCGCCGTCGCCTCAGCGACACGTTCGCCATCCACCCGGCCTGGCTCAAGCAGGTGCATGGGCTGGTGGTGGCGGATGCCGACCCGGCCGTGGTGGCCGAGGCCGACGCCAGCTGGACCGACCAGCCTGGCATTGCCTGTACGGTGATGACCGCCGATTGCCTGCCTGCGCTGTTCTGCGACCGGGCCGGTACTCGCGTGGCGGCGGCGCATGCGGGCTGGCGCGGGTTGGCGGGCGGCGTGCTGGAAGCCACCTTGGACCGCCTGGCACTGCCACCTGAAGAAGTGCTGGTGTGGTTGGGGCCGGCCATTGGCCCACAGGCTTTCGAAGTGGGGCTGGAAGTGCGTGATGCCTTTACCGCCGTGCACCCGCAAGCCGCTCGGGCATTCGTCGAGGGCGAACGGCCTGGCAAGCTTATGGCGAATATCTACGAGCTGGCGCGCATTCGTCTGGCTGCCCGTGGCGTAACTGCCGTGTATGGCGGCGGCTTGTGCACGGTCAGTGATGCGCGGTTCTTCTCCTATCGCCGTACCCCGCAGGGTGGGCGGTTTGCATCACTGGTGTGGCTGCAACCCCGCTAGCCTGTACTGGCCTCTTCGCGGACTCGCCCGCGAATGGCCTCCGTTAATCCAACAGGTTGACTTCGGTCAACCCCGCTACGCTTGAATCTTCCAGAATCAGCCTTATCTATAAGGTCATCTCAGGCAGGTTTCTTCATAAACAGGCGCTGTCCATCGCTCCGACCTGCCCTTTAAAGGAAGGTACACCATGCGAATAGACCGTTTGACCAGCAAGCTGCAATTAGCGATATCCGATGCTCAATCCCTGGCCGTTGGCATGGACCACCCAGCCATCGAGCCCGTGCACCTGATGCAGGCACTGCTTGAACAGCAGGGCGGTTCGATCAAGCCGCTGCTGATGCAGGTTGGCTTCGACATCAACAGCCTGCGCCAGGCACTAGTGAAAGAGCTCGACCAGCTACCGAAAATCCAGAACCCCACCGGCGACGTGAACATGTCGCAGGACCTGGCACGCCTGCTTAACCAGGCCGACCGCCTCGCCCAGCAGAAGGGCGACCAGTTCATTTCCAGCGAACTGGTGTTGCTGGCTGCCATGGACGAGAACAGCAAGCTCGGCAAGCTGCTGCTGAGCCAGGGCGTGAGCAAGAAAGCCCTGGAAAACGCCATCAACAACCTGCGTGGCGGCGCGGCAGTGAATGATGCCAACGCCGAAGAGTCGCGCCAGGCGCTGGACAAGTACACCGTCGACCTCACCAAGCGTGCCGAAGAAGGCAAGCTGGACCCGGTGATTGGCCGTGACGACGAAATCCGCCGTACCGTGCAGGTGCTGCAACGCCGTACCAAGAACAACCCGGTGTTGATCGGTGAGCCTGGTGTGGGTAAAACCGCCATCGCCGAAGGCCTGGCCCAGCGCATTATCAATGGTGAAGTGCCTGATGGCCTCAAGGGCAAGCGCCTGCTGGCGCTGGACATGGGCGCGCTGATTGCCGGTGCCAAGTACCGCGGCGAGTTCGAAGAGCGCCTCAAATCGCTTTTGAACGAGCTGTCCAAGCAGGAAGGCCAGATCATCCTGTTCATCGATGAACTGCACACCATGGTCGGCGCCGGTAAAGGCGAAGGCGCCATGGACGCCGGCAACATGCTCAAGCCAGCCTTGGCGCGCGGCGAGCTGCACTGCGTCGGCGCCACCACGCTGAACGAGTACCGCCAGTACATCGAGAAGGACGCCGCCTTGGAACGCCGCTTCCAGAAGGTGTTGGTAGAGGAGCCAAGCGAGGAAGACACCATCGCGATTCTGCGTGGCCTGAAAGAGCGCTATGAAGTGCACCACAAGGTGGCCATCACCGACGGTGCCATTATCGCAGCCGCCAAGCTCAGCCACCGCTATATCACTGACCGCCAGCTGCCGGACAAGGCGATTGACCTGATTGACGAAGCGGCCAGCCGCATCCGCATGGAGATCGACTCCAAGCCGGAAGTGCTCGACCGCCTTGATCGCCGCCTGATCCAGTTGAAGGTGGAATCGCAGGCGCTGAAGAAGGAAGAAGACGAAGCGGCGAAAAAACGCCTCGAGAAGCTGACCGAAGAAATCGAGCGGTTGGAGCGTGAATATTCCGACCTGGAAGAAATCTGGGCATCGGAAAAGGCCGAAGTGCAGGGCTCTGCGCAGATCCAGCAAAAGATCGAACAGGCCCGCCAGGAACTGGAAGCCGCCCGCCGCAAAGGTGACCTGAGCCGCATGGCCGAGCTGCAGTACGGGGTAATCCCCGACCTGGAGCGCAGCCTGCAGATGGTCGACCAGCACGGCAAGACCGAAAACCAGTTGCTACGCAACAAGGTGACTGAGGAAGAAATTGCCGAAGTGGTGTCGAAGTGGACCGGCATCCCTGTGTCCAAGATGCTGGAAGGCGAGCGCGAGAAGCTGCTGAAAATGGAAGCGCTGCTGCACCAGCGCGTGATCGGCCAGAACGAGGCGGTGACCGCCGTGGCCAACGCCGTGCGCCGCTCGCGTGCCGGGCTGTCCGACCCGAGCCGGCCAAGCGGTTCGTTCCTGTTCCTCGGCCCCACCGGTGTGGGCAAGACCGAGCTGTGCAAGGCGCTGGCCGAGTTCCTGTTCGACACCGAAGAGGCGATGGTGCGCATCGACATGTCCGAGTTCATGGAGAAACACTCCGTGGCTCGCCTGATCGGTGCACCACCAGGGTATGTAGGGTATGAAGAGGGCGGTTACCTGACCGAGGCCGTACGGCGCAAGCCATACTCGGTGGTGCTGCTGGATGAGGTGGAGAAAGCCCACCCGGATGTGTTCAACGTGCTGCTGCAGGTGCTGGAAGACGGCCGCCTGACCGACAGCCACGGGCGCACCGTGGACTTCCGCAACACGGTGATCGTGATGACCTCCAACCTGGGCTCGGCGCAGATCCAGGAACTGGTAGGCGACCGCGAGGCACAGCGTGCGGCGGTGATGGATGCAGTGGGCGCGCATTTCCGTCCGGAGTTCATCAACCGTATCGACGAAGTGGTGGTGTTCGAGCCACTGGGCCGCGAGCAGATCGCCGGCATTACCGAGATCCAGCTGGGCCGCCTGCGCAGCCGTCTGCTGGAGCGCGAACTGTCGCTGAGCCTGAGCCCGGAGGCCCTGGACAAGCTGATTGCCGTGGGTTACGACCCGGTGTACGGCGCACGGCCGCTGAAGCGGGCTATCCAGCGCTGGATCGAAAACCCGCTGGCGCAGCTGATCTTGGCTGGCCAGTTTGTGCCGGGTACCTCGATTACCGCCACAGTGGAAGGCGACGAAATCGTCTTTGGGTAATGTGTTTCACCATGAGCCCCGCTTTTGCGGGGCTTTTTTTTGCTTTCTCACAGGCGCTGTGGGGCCCCTGTGGCAGCGGGTTTACCCGCGAAGAGGCCGGCACAGCCCAGTAAAATCGGGGCTTTCGGGGAATTCAGGATAACTTGCTGAAATTTTTGAAATTTTTGCTTGCATCAAAATTCGAGTGACCCTAATATACGCCGCGTTGTCAGGCACTAAGCGAATCACCAGCAACATCGGTGACCGCAAAACAACTTACAAATCAGTAAGTTGAATGAAAAAAAGTGGTTGACAAGCAAAACGAAGAATGTAGAATAGCCGGCCTCAGCAGCGACAAAGCGAAAGCTAAGAAGCTAAAGAGTCCGAAGCGAACACAGCCTTCGGAGTAGCAAATCGGTAAGTTGTACCGAAGTTCAGTTCCGCGATAGCTCAGTCGGTAGAGCAAATGACTGTTAATCATTGGGTCCCTGGTTCGAGTCCAGGTCGCGGAGCCATCTCGGGGTGTAGCGCAGTCCGGTAGCGCGCCTGCTTTGGGAGCAGGATGTCAGGAGTTCGAATCCCCTCACCCCGACCATTTTCCGGGTCGTTAGCTCAGTTGGTAGAGCAGTTGGCTTTTAACCAATTGGTCGTAGGTTCGAATCCTACACGACCCACCATGTAAAGAAGGGCATCTCCAAGAGATGCCCTTTTTTTTGAAAGACCCGGGGTGTAGCGCAGTCCGGTAGCGCGCCTGCTTTGGGAGCAGGATGTCAGGAGTTCGAATCCCCTCACCCCGACCATTTTAGGGTCGTTAGCTCAGTTGGTAGAGCAGTTGGCTTTTAACCAATTGGTCGTAGGTTCGAATCCTACACGACCCACCATGAATAAAGGGCATCTCGAAAGAGATGCCCTTTTTCTTTTGCCTCAATTTAACCCACCTCTTACCGCAACACGGGCCCTTGTGGGAGCAGCCTTGTGCTGCGAAAGGGCCGGTACGGCAAAAGATTTTCTCTGCGGGTAATGGCCTCTTCGCAGCACAAGGCTGCTCCTACAGGTCAGTGCATTGCCTGCAGGAGCGGGTGCCTGTCAGTGCAGCTTCAGGCGCGGCTCGGTACCCCGGCCTATCTTGCTACCTAGCATCATCAACGCCGTGCGGAAGAACCCGTACAACGCCATCTGGTGCATGCGGTACAGCGACACGTAGAACATCCGCGCCAGCCAGCCTTCCAGCTTCACGCTGCCCATCAGGTTACCCATCAGGTTGCCCACCGCCGAGAAGCGCGACAGCGACACCAGCGAGCCGTAGTCCTTGTACTCGTAGGTTGGCAGCGTCTTGTTCTCCAGGCGCGCCTTCAGGCTTTGCGCCAGCATCGAAGCCTGCTGGTGTGCCGCCTGGGCACGCGGCGGCACATTGCGGTCGCTACCCGGTTGCGGGCAGGCAGCGCAGTCACCGAAGGCGAAGATGTTGTCGTCGCGGGTGGTCTGCAGGGTAGGGCGCACCACCAGCTGGTTGATGCGGTTGGTTTCCAGCCCATCGATGTCCTTCAGGAAGCCCGGCGCACGGATACCCGCCGCCCACACTTTCAGGCTGGCCTGGATCACCTCGCCGTCCTTGGTTTTCAGGCCGTCCTCGGTCACTTCACTGACAGCCGCGTTGGTCATCACCTTCACCCCGAGTTTTTCCAGGGTCTTGTGCACCGGCACGCTGATGCGCTCCGGCAGCGCCGGCAGCACGCGTGGGCCTGCCTCGATGATGGTGATGTGCATGTCCTTGGGCTGGATGCGGTCCAGGCCATAGGCCGCCAGTTCGTGGGCGGCGTGGTGCAGCTCGGCCGCCAGTTCCACACCGGTGGCGCCGGCGCCGACGATCGCTACGCTGATCTGCTCGCTAGCCACGTCGCCGGCGTGGGCGCGCAGGTAGTGGTTGAGCAACTGCTGGTGGAAGCGCTCAGCCTGCTTGCGCGTGTCGAGGAACAGGCAGTGCTGCGCCGCGCCCAAGGTGCCGAAGTCGTTGGTATTGGAACCCACTGCAATGACCAAGGTGTCGTAGCCCAGGGTGCGCGCAGGCAACAGCTCGCGGCCCTCGTCATCGAGGGTGGCGGCCAGTTGAATCTGCTTGCCCTCACGGTCCAGGCCGCTCATGCGCCCCAGCTGGAAGTTGAAGTGGTTCCACTTGGCCTGGGCCACGTAGTTCAGTTCGTCTTCCGAAGAGTTCAGCGAGCCGGCGGCCACTTCGTGCAGCAGTGGCTTCCAGATGTGCGTGAGGTTGGCGTCGACCAGGGTGATTTCGGCCTGCTTGCGCTTGCCCAGGCTTTTACCCAGGCGGGTCGCCAGTTCCAGGCCGCCGGCGCCGCCGCCGACAATCACGATGCGATGAGTCATGGGGATATCTCATAAGGTTTACGGAATTCGTGGCCCTTTGGGCCGGCCGCAAACTGCACGAGGGGAGGGCGAGCGCGAAGCAGCTCATAGCACCAGTCCACTCAGCAGGCGGCTGATGAGACCCAACCCGATGGTCACGGCCACCACCAGCACAAGGAGCAGCCACGGCCGGAATGGCCTGCGCTCGACTTGGTGCTGGGGGGCTCGCAGATACTCATCGACACGACGCTGATCTTCCGGGTTCAGGCGGCTGGTCATGGTGGGCCTCGTCAGGTAGACGTTTGTGACTGCGCAAACGCTACAGCGTTCATGCAGGCGCTTTGAAACAAATGATAATGCTTTCTATCTCTGGCGCCGAGTGTACGCCATCGCAAACACTCGCTGCACTGGATCAAAGACTGATGCCCACATCAAAAACAATGCTGCGCCCCAGGTTGCCACGCAGGAAGTCTGGCGCGTCGGGGTGGGCGAACAGCACCCGGGCAAACGTCGGCCCCACCAGCGACAACGAGCGCCAGCCCTGGCGCAGGTATTCGGTGGGCGGCGGGAAGTGGGTGTTGAGGTCGAGCACTTCGCGCTTGAGGCTGGCGAAGGCGATGATGTCCAGCTCGTTCAGCTCCAGCCCGCGTTCCCGGTAGTTGTGCGCTTTCTTGCGCAAGGTCGGCGCCAGGCGCGCCAGCAGCTCGGTGGCACTGATGCGCCGCGGGCGCGCTTCACGGCGCACCAGTTGTGCCAGGGAAAACGCACTGCGCCGGCGCTGCAGCTCTTCGCGCCACTCATCGTTCAGCCGACGCCCCTCGTCGAGCACGAAAAACACCTCGAAGGCCGCATCGCGGAACAGCACATCGGGCGGCTCTTGTCCGGCCGGGGTGAAGTCCTCGCTGCGGTAGGGGATGTTCAACCCCTGCAACAGACGCTGGCACACCCAACGCTCCCGCTCCCACTTGCGGGCGTTGGAGAGAAAGGCGTTTGCTTGTTCGGCCTGGATGGTAAGCAGGCGCAGGTAGTCTGAGTCATCCATGCAGACAAGCTTAGCCGCTAATCGATGACGGTAAGATGCTGTTTAAGCGTGGGAATCAGCCCAGTACCGACAACGCTTGCACAGGTGCGCCCGATTTCTTCGGGCTTGACCGATGCTTCCTGGATCGAATGAGGGCACTAATCCACCGCAGCCGAAGGAAAGGGAGAATGGGTGTAGACTCGATCTTATCCACATGGCTGCAAAGGGTATTGTTCAGGTGATCAGCGCGCAGGTGTTGTCCGGCACCACCCTTACTCTTGGCTGGCTGGGTTTTGTGCCGTTGCTGATCTGGGCGGTAAGCCGGGTTCGCTGGGTTGAACTGTTCACCGACCGGCGCCGCCAGCATTTGCTGTTTGGCACGGTGTTCTGCCTGTTCGCGCTGTGGCTGGTGAGGCGCGATTTTGATACCGGGGTGTCGTACCACTTTATTGGCATGACCGCGGTCACCCTGTTGCTGGACTGGCCGCTGGCGGTGCTGGGCGGGTTCATGGCCCAGCTTGGCTTGCTGGCGCTAGGGCGACAGGACCTGGCGGCGCTGGGGGTGAACGGCTTGTTGCTGATTGGTTTGCCGGTGCTCATTACCGAGGTGTGCGCGATAGTGGTCGAGCGCGCCCAGCCGCGAAACCTGTTCGTTTATATCTTCTGTTCGGGGTTCTTCCCGGCAGCGCTCACCGTGCTGGTTTGCGTACCGGCGGCGTTAGGGTTGTTGTGGCTGGACGGGCGTTTTGCCCTGCCGGAGTGGCTCAGCGACTTTGTCGGCTACCTGTGGCTGATGATGTTCCCCGAGGCGTTCATCAACGGCATGGTGATCAGTGCGCTGGTGGTGTTTTGCCCGGAGTGGCTGGAAACCTTCAACCGCACACGGTATCTGCAGGCGCCCTGGAAGGACGATGAGCGGTGATCATACGGCGGCTCTGCCATCATATCTAAAACCTGACGCGGTCTCTGTGGGAGGGCCCTTTCGCGACACAAGGCCCCTCCCGCAGGCCGGCACAGCCGCCTTGCAATCAGCTCAGTGCCGCGGCTCCAGGTCCCCCGAATACAGCTCATCTTCGGACTCTTCCGACCCCGCAATCTTGTGCTCCTCGGCTGCCCAGGCCCCCAGGTCGATCAGTTTGCAGCGGTCCGAACAAAACGGCCGGAACGCGCTTTTCTCGGCCCATTCCACAGGTGCGCCACAAGTAGGGCAATCGACGGTCAACGGCTGGCTCATGGCTGGCCTCCTTTCAAAGTCAGGTAAAAGTGGTGCAGGCGGTCAATCTGCTCATGCAGCGCGGCCAAATCGCCGTCGTTGACCACCACATCATCGGCATGGCGCAGGCGGTCTTCACGGGCCAGCTGGGCCTGCAGAATCGCCTGCACCTGTTCGGCACTGGTGTTGTCCCGCGCCAGGGTACGGGCTATTTGCAGCTCCTGCGGCGCATCGATCACCAGCACGCGCTGGGTCTTATGGCACTGCCCCGATTCGATCAGCAGCGGCGACACGTACACCGCATACGGCGACTGCGCCTTGGCCAGGTAGCTGAAAATCTCTTGCCCGATCAGCGGGTGCAGCAGTTGCTCCAGCCATTTGCGCTGCGCCGGGTCGGCGAAGATCAGCTGGCGCAGGGCGGCGCGATCAAGCTGGCCGTCCGCCTGCAACACACCCGGGCCGAAGCGCTCGACGATGCTGGCCAGGGCCGGGCGGCCAGGTTCGACAACCCAGCGCGCCGCCTGGTCGGCGTCGACCAGGTGCACGCCAAGCTCGACAAAGCGCTCGGCAGCAGCGCTCTTGCCGCTACCAATGCCGCCGGTCAGGCCGAGAATCCAGGGGGTAAAGGCTGCAGTGGCCATCAGTATCCAAGCAGTTGCATGTAAGAGGCGTATATTTCATCACCCCAGAGCACAGCAATCCACCCCGCAATCGCCAGATAAGGGCCAAACGGTATCGCCGTGCCCATCGCATGCCGGCGCAAACGCAGCAGGCACAGGCCAACCAGCGCCCCCACCACCGACGACAGCAGCAGCGTCAACGGCAGCACCTGCCAACCGCCCCAGGCCCCGATCAGCGCCATCAGCTTGAAGTCGCCGTAGCCCATGCCTTCCTTGCCGGTGACCAGCTTGAACACCCAGTACACCGCCCACAGGCTGAGGTACCCGGCCACCGCACCCCACAACGCGTCGGCCAGTGGCACATACAGGCCAAAGGCGTTCACGATCAGCCCAAGCCACAGCATCGGCAGCACCAGCACATCCGGCAACAGCTGGTGGTCCGCATCGATCAGGCTCAGGGCCAGCAGGCACCACGTGAGCGGCAGTGCCAGCAACGCCTCGACCGAAGCGCCAAAACGCCAGGCCACCACCAGCGACAGCAGCGCGCTAGCTATCTCGACCAGCGGGTAGCGCGGGCTGATACGCGCTTTGCAGGCTGAGCACCGCCCGCGCAACGCCAGGTAGCTGAGCACCGGAATGTTCTCCCACGCACGAATCTGATGCGCGCATTGCGGGCAGCGGGATGCCGGCAGGCACAGGTCGAACCGTTCGTGTTGCGCAAGCGGCAGCCCCAATACCTCCTGCGCCTCACGCTGCCACTGGCGCTCCAGCATGATCGGCAGGCGATACACCAGCACGTTGAGAAAGCTGCCCACCAGCAGGCCGAGCACCGTGGCCAAGGTGAGGAAGTACGCCGGCTGCTCAGCCAGCAAAGTCCATAAAGTCATGTTCAGATCAAGCTACCCAACTGGAAGATTGGCAGGTACATCGCCACCACCAGGCCACCCACCAGCAGGCCCAGGATCAGCACGATGGCCGGCTCCAGCAGGCTGGTCAACTGGTCCAGCGCCTGGCTGACCTGTTCCTCGTAATGGCTGGCGGCTTTTTCCAGCATCTGGTCCAGCGTGCCACTGGACTCTCCGATGGCGGTCAGCTGCACCAGCAGCGGTGGGAACAGCAACTCGCCCGCCATCGCCTGGTTCAGCCCTTGCCCATTGGCCATGCCCTGGCGCAGCCGCAACACCGCCTGCTCATGCAGCTCGCCCCCCATCACCCTGGCCACCGTGCCCAGCGCATCCAGCAACGGCACCCCGGCGCCGTACGACGTTGCCAGGCTACGCGCAAACCGCGCCAGCGCCGCCTCCCTCAGCAACTTGCCGAACACCGGCAAGCCCAGCACCCGCCGAGATATCCACAGGCGCGCTGGCGCATGCTGCCGATACAGCTGGCGCACGGCCAAACCCAGCACCACCCCCATCACCAGCAACAGCGGCGCAAACCGGCTCAGCCCTGTGGACAAGTCGATCACCCACTGGGTAAATGCCGGCAACGCCGCGCCCATCCCCGAGAACATGCTTTCGAATTTCGGGATCACCTCCAGCAACAATATCGCCGACACCCCCAACCCCGTCAGCAACAGCAGCAGCGGATAGACCATCGCCTTGCGCACCTTCTTGTGCAGCGCCCGGTGCTGTTCCAGCATGCCCGCCAGCTGCTCCAGCTGCCGGTCCAGCGTGCCGGACTGCTCACCCACCCGCACCAGGTTGCAGTACAACGCATCAAACCATGCCGGGTGACGCTGCAACGCATCCGCCAGCCCCAGGCCCGAGGCCACATCCTGCTTCAACCTATCCAGCAACGCCGCCTGCGCCGCATCGCAACCACTGCGCCCCATCACCTCGAATCCTTGCAACAGCGGCACCCCGGCCTTGAGCAAGGTCGCCAACTGCCGGCTGAACCCCGCCGGGTCCGCCTTCCCCCGCCGCTTCGGCAAACTGAACGCCAGCCCGCTGGCCGGCCGCAGACTGGCCACTGTTATGCCTTGGCGAATCAGCCCGGCGCGCACATAAGCCGGGCTGCGCCCAGGCGTTTGGCCGCTGACCGGCGTGCCGTTGGCGTCGGTGCCGTGCCAGCGGTAAAGCAGTGAAGTTGAAGTCATTCAAAGGTCCTTTTTCTGCCCCGGCGACAAGCCTGGAAACAGCTTGCCGCGTCCATGCAAGGGCGCGCGTCCGTGATGCTCACTAGAGTAGTTCAGCGAAGATGACGCCCAAGCGGGCAGGGGTGACAAAAGGTGTCTGTTCAGGCCTACTGCGCCGCTGCCGGTTGGGGCGCAACCCACCTCAATGTGTAAGCGAATCAAAAAGGAAAGATGTTCATGAAAGGGCAACGCGGTATCACCCTGATCGAACTGATGATCGTTGTCGCGATCATCGGCATTCTGGCGACCATCGCCTTACCGATGTACACCAACCACCAGGCACGCTCCAAGGCCGCGGCCGGCCTGCTGGAAATCAGCGCGCTGAAGACGGCGATGGACCTGCGGTTGAATGACGGGAAAGACGTAGCGGCCGTGGCCGAACTGGGTGGCCAGCCGGCGACCGCGCATTGTGCGATCACCGCTAGCGGCAAGGCGGCAGATGGCAGCGGCAGCATTGCTTGCACGCTGGTGGATGCGCCGGCCAACGTGCTGGGCAAGGCACTGACCCTGACCCGTTCGGCCAGCGGCTGGGCGTGCACCACCGACATCGAGGAAGACCTGGCGCCCAAGGGGTGCAAGGGGGCTTGAGGGTAGGGCAATAAACCAGCGGAAACAGGGGTTTGCGTTGCGGGTGTGAGCAGTGGTACGTTGCGCTACACGCCGGTGTAGCTCAGTCGGTAGAGCAGCGCACTCGTAACGCGAAGGTCGCAGGTTCGATTCCTGTCTCCGGCACCAGAGACCAGTTTCCAGAAGTCTATGACTGTCTACGAAACACCCCGCAAAGCCCGCCTAGTGCGGGCTTTGTTGTTCCTGCCTGTCTCGTTTTGTCTCTGGGCATCTACGCGATTTAGGGATATGGTTAGGGATATCTCGGTTCGATAAGGAAACGTATCCCTATGGCGCGCACAGTGGTGCCTCTCACCGATCCCAAATGTGATGCGGCCAAGCCTCGGGAGAAGGACTACAAGCTGTTCGATGGCAAAGGCCTCTACCTGCTGGTGAAGCCGTCAGGCGTCAAGACTTGGCGTATGAAGTACACCAAACCTGATGGCCGTGATGGTTTAGCAACGTTTGGCAACTATCCGGCGCTCGGCTTGAAATCGGCCAGGGAGCGACGCGCTCAGGCGCTTGAACTCCTTGCTGCTGGGAAAGACCCCATCGAGCAGGCGCGCTTGGACAAACAGGAAGCGGTCAATGCCCGGGCGAATACCTTCCGTTTGCTTGCACAGGAATGGCATGCAGCCTGCGCTCGTAAGTGGACACCTGGTCATGCCTCCACCGTTTGGCGACGCATTGAATCCCACCTGTTGCCCACTCTCGGTGATCGTCCGGTCGCGGAGCTGAAAACACGGGATCTGCTTGTTCCGCTGAAAGCGGCGGAAAAGCGGGATACCTTGGATACGGCCGCACGCCTACGCCAGTACATGACGGGCATCCTCCGTATGGCGGTTCAGCATGGCCATCTAGATTTCAACCCTGCGATCGATCTGCAAGGCGCCACGGCTACCCGCAAAACGGCGCACCGGCCTGCTTTGCCATTCGAGCGCCTACCTGAGCTTCTCCAGCGGATAGATGCCGACAGCGGGCGCGGCCTGACCAAGCTCGCGGTGCAGCTGACCATGTTGGTGTTCATTCGCTCCAGCGAGCTCCGCTTCGCTCGCTGGGGAGAGATAGACATGGGGAGGCTGATGTGGGAAATCCCTGGCGAAAGGGTGGCTATTGAGGGTGTGAAGAACTCCCATCGAGGCTCCAAGATGAGCACGCCACACCTGGTGCCGCTCAGCCGCCAGGCTGTAGAGGTGCTGGAGAGAATTCGTAACCTCACTGGTCGTTTCGATCTGGTTTTTGCGGGTGACCACAATCACTGGAAGCCCATGAGCGAGAACACCGTGAACAAATCGCTGCGGCGTATGGGGTATGACACCAAAGCAGAGGTATGCGGCCATGGTTTTCGGACTATGGCCTGCTCCGCACTGGTTGAGTCTGGGCTTTGGAGTAAAGACGCTGTCGAACGGCAAATGAGCCACCAGGAGAGAAACACGGTGCGTGCCGCCTACACCCACAAGGCTGAGCATATACAAGAGCGTAGGCTCATGGTGCAGTGGTGGGCTGATTATTTGGATGCTAATCGCAAGGAGGCGATCACCCCCTACGATTTTGCCCATGGGCGGTTGCCTCATTCATGAAGCAGATTGGGTGGGAAATATCGAATAGGGACATTTGGGTAAATCTGGTTGGATATGCTCAGCCTCTTCAAGGCCGGTGTATCAGGTGTAACCGGTGTAACGCTAGGGTGCAACGTATTGAAACTATTGATGAAAACCTGTTTACACCCCACGCAGTGTCGGCTTGCACCCGGGTGTAACACAGCGAGAAAGTGTAACAGCCGGAATGCCCAGCTCTTCCTGCTGGTCGCTCTTTCGTTCGGACACAAAACATCTAAACGGCGCGGAATTCAGCCTACAGCCATGGGGCGCGGGGGGGCAAATGATTGATAGCCAAACATACGACATGCTTTTGAAACGTTACGGCAGCACGTGCTTACCGCTTGAGCTCGTGCGACAGCACTATCTTTCGCACATGGGAATGCCGGCGCTTCTCAGGGAGTTTGGCAAAGGGAGGATATCGTTGCGCGTAGTGAAGGGTGAGTGGGGCGGACGCATGCAACGGGTGGTATACCTTCACGACCTGGCTAGCTGGCTCGATCAAGGGGGCAATTGACCCCCTTACCACTGCGCAGCGGGTAGTAGACGAGCACTACCGTTCGTCGGGGTCGAATGTCGTATAGATGTGACGAAGGTGCTACGAAGAAGCGAAATGGGGATAACTCCAGTTGGCTAGAAATTTCTCTGTTTCTTTCACCAGTGAATCGGCATAAATAGTTGGCCCTGTTCATACCAATACAGGGAACTAGCTATGACAACTCGTAGCACTTCAAGCGCCAACCCTCTTGCACAGTCAATTCCAAGAGCTGACCTCGGTGACACGAGCCCACTCGGTTTTGATCCAGCAACACGACTGATCCGCATAACAGATGTGGTCGCCTTGGTAGGTCTTGCGCGTCCGACGATCTATAAGCTGATGAGCCAGCCTGAAAGCGGTTTTCCCCAGCCAGTCAAACTTACGGATAGCACCGCTCGCGGTGCGCCTGTCGCTTGGGTCTTGTCTGAAGTTTTGGACTGGACCCGGGCCCGCATTGCCGCTCGCGACAAGGTGGCGGCATGACTCCAATCTTCCTGCCACACACCGTCCTCGACGCGGTCGGAGTACTTGAAGGCGCCCGGCCTGCAGTGGCCATGGGACGTGATCGCCTACGCGCCTTGCGTGATCGTGCCATTTCTGATGGCGCGCACGTTTTGCTCTTGGCCTGGCCGTCGCTGGAATGGGTGATGCTGGCCGTCGACGTGCCATCGGGCGTAGTAATCGAAGACGCACGGCAACTAATACCCAATCTGCTGGCCAATCCCGCTGCCTTGGAGCACATGCGTTCAGAGTCTCGCAATGGCCAGCATCTAAGCTGGCTGTCTCTGGTACGCCCCGTCGTCGCTAAGCTCTAACGAAAACGCCCCCGGCTGCAACCGGAGGCGTTAGAGGTACATTCGTATGCCCCCTCAATCTATGACGTCGTGCGTGATCGCGCAAGCCTTGCGTATTGCTCTTATCAAATCGTCAAGCTATGCTCCGTCCGTCGCTGCAAATTCAGTGACCGGGTTTGGCGACCCGATATACTTGGCGCATAGGCGCCCCATCCGACAGCAGGCGCTTTTTTTGTGTCTGCCGTTTCGTGTTATGGCGGCTGTGCGTGGGAGGCCTTCGGGCCTGCCGGGTTCCAAGTTCCCGGTTCGCCAACCTGCGCACAGCTGCCACCCAAAATCGTTTGGCGACGATCAGTGGCAGCTCCAGCTAACTTGGAGTACCACACATGCCCGCCCTCAATCCGTCCAAAATCCGCGCCGCCGCCCACCGGGCAATGGCTCTCGCCGCTCTACACGCAAACTCCAGCCTTGCTACCCGCCTCGCACGCTACAACCGACATATAAGCATTGCCCGCTCCCTGGAAACCGTCGGGGGTGCGCAATGAAATCTGCGTCCAAGGGACTTGAAGGGCGTCTACCTGAAGACCTTCTATCCGTATGCGCCACCAATGCTGCCGGTGTGCCAATTGATGCCATCACTGCGGCTTGTTCCCGCGTCGACGCCGTTTTGCACTTGCTCATGGCACAGTTCAATTCCGGTCCGGATGTTGAGAGGCTGTCTGACTCAGTAATAGCGAATGTTATTTGGGACATCCAAGGTACCGTAGGACTGATTCGGTCATTGGCCTTGCACGGCGATAAGTCCACTTCTCAGCTGGTGCATGGGGATCTCCAATGAACAAGCGCCCCAGCTTTTCCGAAGTCAAACACGCTTCCCTCAGGTCAATCGAACAAGTCCTTTCTAACTGGTTGCCAGGCGGTAAACGGGTAGATGGCGGTAAGGAGTACACCGCTCCAAACCCTACACGAACTGACAAGCACGCAGGTTCGCTTAAGGTCAACTTGGCTAAGGGCACTTGGTGTGACTTTGCTACGGGTGACAAAGGCGGCGATTTGATTGACCTGGTGCGCTACCTAGATCGCGTCACTGATATAGACGCCTGCAACAAACTTGCGGCCTTTCTCTGCGTCGAGCCAGGTAGCACAAGCACCAAGTCGCCCAGTACAAAAGTCTCGAAACAGGACTGGACACCAGTGCTTCCCATTCCTGAGCAGGCGATGCAGAAGGTAATGCATACGCACAGGCAGCACGGTAAGCCCTCAAAAGTCTGGATCTACCGCGATGCCAGTGGTCAGCCTCTCATGGTGTTGTATCGCTTCGACTTGGTGCCGGATGAGACCGGCTCGGCGCGCAAAGTGTTCGCGCCACTTACCTGGTGCAAACACTCGGGCAATGGCTCGCTTGCTTGGCGCTGGCAGGCCTTACCTGAACCCCGTCCGCTGTTGAATCTTGATGAGCTGGCTAAACGCCCAGCGGCTCCAGTAGTGCTGTGTGAGGGCGAGAAGGCCGCCGATGCGGCTGCCGAGCTGTGGCCCGAACATGTTGCTACCTGCTGGCCCAACGGGACGAACTCTTGGCAAAAGGCTGATTTCGCGGCACTAGTCGGGCGTGACGTGTTGCTGTGGCCTGACAACGATGTTCCAGGATTGAAGTGCATGAATGCCTTGGCCGACCATCTGCGGAAGCTCGGAGCTGCCACGGTGCAGACGGTAGCCTTGACGGCGTTCGGGCAACTCCCTCGTATGGATGGTGGGCATCCCACCTTCGCCCCAGGCGGCGAGTGGCGCGAAGGTGACGATGCGGCTGACGCCCTATCCAAAGGGTGGACTGCCCAACACTTGGCAGAGCTGCAACGCACCGGGGAACTGTTCTCCCTCACCCTCGCAGTCGCCGCTACCCACACCCCCATCAAGCAGAGCAAGGCCACTGCCCAGGCCAAGCCGCAACCCGAGAAGAAAACCGCCCCGGCCCCCAGCGGTTTCCGTCTCACAAAGGAGGGGGTGTTCTATGCCGGTGAGGATGGCGAAGCACGCCCAGTTTGTTCACGGCTAGAGATATTAGCTCGCACCCGTGATGAAAAGGGCCACGGATGGGGCCTGCTTGTGGAGTTCGATGATCCAGATGGGGCAAGCAAGCGCCTCAACATTCCGGCTAGGGCGATGGCGGGCGACTTTGGCAAAGAAGTGCTCGCGCCACTCGTCGATATGGGGCTGCGCCTGGCGCCTGTGCGCACTGCTCGCAATTCGCGCAACGACCTACAGAGCTACCTACAAGGCTACGACGGCTCCGAGCGTGCCCGGTTGGTCACTCGTCTGGGCTGGCATGGGGATGCTTACCTAGTGCCGGATCGGCAAATTGGTGCCAGCACTGAATACCTGCACTTCTACGAAGCTGGCGCCCAGCTCCCGCCCATTACCCAAGCCGGAACACTCGAGCAGTGGCAACAGCAAATCGGCACGTTGTGCGTTGGGAACAACCGCTTAGCGTTCGTCGTGTGCGTGGCTTTCGCTGGAGCGCTACTGCACCTGCTTGGGCATGAATCGGGCGGCTTCCACTTTTACGGTGATAGCTCGGGCGGAAAGACCACCCATTTGCAGGTGGCGGCCTCGGTTTGGGGTGGGCCGCGTTTGGTGCGCTCCTGGCGCTCTACGGACAACGCCCTGGAAAGTATCGCGGCGGCGCACTCGGACGGATTGCTGGTGCTCGATGAGATCGGGATGTGCGACCCACGGATCATCGGTGAAACGGTCTACATGCTCGGCAACGGCACCGGCAAGGCGCGGGCCAATGATCGGGGCATGAGCGGGCGCCAAGTTCAAGAGTGGCGCTTGCTGTTTCTCTCCACCGGAGAAAAGACCCTTGCGCAGCACATGGCCGAGGCAAATAAGGATCTGAAAGCAGGTATGGAGGTACGTTTGCTTGCTGTCCCTGCTGATGCAAGCAAAGGGCTTGGGCTATTCGAGGAACTGCATGGCTTCGACGATGCCGCCGCTCTGTCAGACGCGCTCAAGGCGCGAGTGGCCAAGTTTTACGGCTCGCCTGCCCTTGCCTTCCTGTCGGCCCTCTGCGACCCGACCAAGTTGCGCGCCTATACAGCCATGGTACGCAGCACTGTGGAGCGTTTCACTGCTGAAGCGCTCCCTGCCAGTGCCAGCGGCCAGGCCCAGCGGGCCGCAACCCGCTTCGGTTTGGCAGCGGCTGCGGGAGAGTTGGCCACCGCTTTGGGCGTTACGGGGTGGCCGGACGGTCTGGCGCTCGACGCCGCCCGCGTATGCCTGAATGCCTGGTTAGCTGAGCGAGGTGGCGCTGGAAACATGGAAGGTGATGCGATTCTCGCACGCCTGCGCCAGGTGATTGAGCGTTTTGGAGAGAGCCGCTTTACGCGCTGGGAATCGACGGCTGCCAAGGTAGATGAACACGGCCCCCGCACTATTGACCGGCTCGGCTTTCGCAAGTCGATGGAGCACGGCATGGGTGACACGTCGCACACGACGACAACCTATTACGTACTTCCCGAAGCTTGGCGCTCTGAAATCTTCCGAGGCATGAACCTCAATGCCGTGAACAAAGAGCTGCTTAGGCGTCGGGTATTAGAGCCAGGCAAAGATGGCAAGGCCTCCACCTCTGTGCGCCTGCCCGGCCTTGGACTACAGCGCTGTTATGTCGTCCTGACGATCCCTGAACCGGCCGAGAACGAAGTACTGGCCGCTTGAACTACTACCTCTAAATCCACGAGGTAGTGTCGGCAACATGCGGCCTTGCCAGCCTCGTACGTAACCACTTCCAATCATTAGGTGTTGAGCATGAAAGAATTGAAAAAGCAGCGTGACGAATTGATTGCAGAGCGTGACTCTCTTGAAGAAAGCATTCCAGGCCTGAGAGCTGCGTGGGAGGCAACACCGAGTAACTGGGACCGTCATGGCAATTGCATTGGCAGCCCTGAAAGTACGGCGGCTATGAATAAGCTTTCCGACGCAGAGGGTCGCTTGCGCAGTATTCCTAGTGCTATTGAGCGAATTGAACGCGAGATCAGCTATCAGGAAAGTTTGGCGAATGCGAAGCAGGCCAAGACAAAGGCTCGTCAAGTCATGTCTGATTCAGTTAATACGATAACTTCACTGGAGAGCACTCGTACGCTTATTCTTGAGCGCCTACAGGCGATCCAAAAAGAATCAAATCTAGCCATCGAGAGGGCGCAGCAAGCTGAGATTGAGGCTGCGAACCTCTACGCACGCAACGTCGCAACCGGCAATAGTGAGGGTGAAAAGGTTGCAAGCACCGCGATGGAGAGAGCTAGCTCCTTGCTCATTGAGGCTGATGAACATGCAAGGCGCCAAGAACTGATTGTCGCTGCATTGCAGGCGGAAACTGAGGCGCTCGATGCTCAGATCTCCAAGGCTAAGCATGAGTCTAGCCAAGCTCAGGACAGCGCCCTACGCGCAGCCGCTTTGGCCCTCGGCGATGAATGGAATCGCTTGGCCAAGCAACTTGCCGCTGTGGGCTCTCGAATTCTCGCCGCAGACCATCATCGAGGTAGCGGGGGCATGATGTTGTCAGGCCTGTCGATCCCGCTCTTCGGCCCCTCGGCCAGAGAGCTCGACCGCGATGATGTGCTAGAAGGCGCTAAAGGCATCACCCCAATAGACCTGATCGAAGCGTAACCCCGAAACAGCCCGCAGATGCGGGCTGTTTGTTTTTGCGATGTTGCGGTTGATCCCGTCAAAAGCAGATTGGCCAAGCTCGCGGATGTGCAAAATGGGTCGAGAACAGCCAGTCACGACGGACCGCTATCGACCCATAGCTGCCGTTGGCCGAGTCTGGCTAGCGGCCAAAAGCCGACTATGGACAACCGGTAAATGCGCCAGTAATGTCGGTGCAGGCTAGGTCGTTCGCTGAACAGTCCAAAGCCGACTTTTTGGCATGATGGTTAGGGAGTAACTAGGCACCATGGCAAACCGACCTCCACTTACGGACGCAATCGTCGTAGCAATTTCTCGCCTCGTCGATGACTCACAAACTGAAAAGCGTGAGCCTACTCACTCTGATATCGAGTTTCAGATCGACCAAGCAAAACTCACGTCTGCTGATCCGGCCAGGTTAAATAGCAAGCCCGTCGGAAAATCAAAACGAGTGCGTGGCGCCCTGAGTTGGGCATTGTCAAATAATCCTAGGGCAGGCGAGTCGCTTGTTTCCGGACTCATATCCACTGTCCAAGGCTATGGTGGGTTTCGCCCAACCTCGAGCAACTATTGTGGCTCCGAGGCAATCACCAATCTCATTACGGTCTTTGCCGCGCAAGGCTGGGATCTTTCGTTGGACGGCTCACTTCAGCCACGTGTATTAAGCTCACTGACCGGCAAAGCTCTTACTTCTGCACTTCAGGCATATGCTGACCGCGCACAGCGCGGCTCGTTGGATAATCCACTTCTAGCCGGTACGGCCAAAGACCTACTGGAGGCAACAGCTGCTCATGTGCTTGTGGAAAAGTGGGGCTCGTATCCAAGCACTTCCAACTTTCCAACCTTATTAGGGCAAGCTTTTACGGCCCTTGGCTTCGCCACGCCAAGTGATCCAGTGGTCGCTGGTGAGCCTGCGAAAAAGCGTATGGAGCGCGCAGCCTATGACCTAGGTTGCGCCTTGAATGCTTTGCGTAATAAAGAGGGTACTGGCCATGGACGCCCCTGGGTTAGCGGCATCACGACTGCGCAAGCAAATTTTTCCATTGAATCCATGGGCAACATTGCATCACTGATGCTTGACGCCCTGATATGAGTCTGCACATAACAATTCAAGCCTGCGCCGCCTCGTGGCACGATTTAAAGCGGAGGTTGGATTCCGCTTTGAATGACAACCTCCTCCGAGCGATTAAAGGCTGTGCCGGTTCAAAGTCATGCCAGTTACAGCGGAGATAGTGATGGCATCTGCAGAGCACGACTATAAACATTTCATGCATTGGCTACATCGACCTGACGTTGATGCGTCAGAAGACGTGCGCAGATTTGCACGGTTAGTGCTAGATGATTTTGAAGGTGTTAGTGCCACTTCTCGTAATCGAAGCCAGCGGTCGGTGCATTTGGTTGAGCTGGCGCGTCAGCGGCTCACCACGACCGATCCAGGGCAACCGCAGCTGGATGCCATAGCTGGGGGGCGGGGGTGGAGTTGGCAGAAATTGTGCCACCTCTCGCTTGGGCCATTCCGAGGCTTTCGCAATACCGAGGCATTTGATCTAGCACGACGTATTGTCTTGTTTTATGGACCCAACGGTAGCGGCAAGACCAGTCTTTGCGAGGCACTCGAGTTTGCCCTTCTCGGAGCTGTAGACGAGGGGGCGCAAAAACGCATTGATGCTGCTCAGTACCTTCGCAACATCCATGAAGGTCGGTATGTACCTCCTCAACTGGTTGCATTAGATGCACATGGCCGACAAGTTGCCGTTCAGGCAGATGCCGATGCATATCGGTTCTGTTTCATTGAAAAGAACCGTATTGACTCCTTCTCCAGGATCGCTGCAAAACCCGCCGGCCAGAAAACGGAGTTGATCGCCGCGCTGTTCGGGATGGACGATTTCAACGAGTTTGTGGGTCAATTTAACGAGTCAGTTGATGCGCTACTCTCGATCCAGGCTGTGCAAGGATTGGAGCTTGCACGCAGACGGCAAACAATCGCTCATGATACCGAACTGATTGATGGTGAGCCTGCCACTATCGCTGCATTCGATCAGGCAGAGCGGCAATATGCTGAGGCATTCCAGGCAGGAACGACGTACGCCCAACTGCAGCAGGCGGTGGGCTCTGTTGACGCCCCAGGTCGATTGCAGGCCTTGACAGAAATACTGAATCAACCAGCACCAGCTTTGTACGGTATACGGCAGCAGGATCTCCTTGGGGCATTTCGCGCTGCAGATGAAGCTCACGATCTTGTTGAGCAACTGGCTGGCGAGCTGGCCTCACAGCAAGATGGTGCCGCATACCAAGACCTCTACACTGCTGTTCTTGAGCTACAGGCGCTCTCTCCAGACCATTGCCCGGCATGCGAGACGACAATTGTCGGGGCGGGGCATGCTCATGCTGATCCTTATTTTAAGGCTGCGCAGGGGCTGGAGCAGTTGGGGGAGCTAACTCAGCTCAAGCAGCGGCACCAAGCAGCTGTTGACCAGAGGCGGGTCGCCTCAGATGCATTGCGCGCGTACTTCGCTAATTTTGCACAGCGCGTCGGAGCTAGGGGGGATAGTGAGCATGAGGTTTTACGCTATCTGGCAAATCCAAATATTCAAACTACTGCAGCGTGGTGGAAGGCCGGGTACAACCCTGTTGCCGGAGGCATGTCACTGGCACAGCAGGCAGTCAATTACGCGCGTCAACTAGAAGTGGCTGATGCCGCTACTCAACAGAATCTTGAGCAGCGGGCAAATCTGATTGCTGAACGAGATCGGCTTTCTGAAGCTCGCATCGCTTTGGTAGAGCATGCAACTCGACGCCAGCAATTTAGTGCAGCCATTGCTACGGCCCGTCAAAGTGTCGATCTCTTTCAAGCGCAGAACGCCGGACTAATCGCCGCTGCTGCTGAGGAGGAGACTCGCATTGCCGCGGAGACAAGAATTCAAGCTGCCTATAATGGATTTTTGGGCCTGCTACGGCATTACCGCTCAGAGCTGCCGAGAGCGTTAATGGCCGGTTTGAACAACTTGGCCATGGAGCTTTACAACGAGTTCAACGTCCGGGATGCAAACGAAGACAAGCTCTCTGCGCTACACCTACCTGTCACCGGGGACGGTCGAATCGAATTGAGCTTTCGAGGCTCCCCTGAAAGACGTGTTGATGCACTTCAGGTGCTGAGTGAAGGGCATGTCCGGTGTCTGGGGTTGGCCATTCTTTTGGCAAAAGCTACCAACATCCAGGCACCGACAGTGATCTTCGATGATGCGATTAATGCTATTGATCATGAACACCGTCAGGGAATTCGCGAGGCTCTGTTCCAGAGCGAGCGCTTTGCCAATACGCAGATCATCGTGACCTGCCACAGCAATGAGTTTATTAAAGACATCCAGAATCATGTTGATCGTGCTCAATGGGTGTCCTACACGTTCCGTCACCACGCTGGTGATCACCATCCGCGCGTCCTGCGGGATGTTCCGCCGCAAGCCTATCTTTTAAACGCTAGAACCGCTGTTGACCGAGGCGACCATCGCGGGGCGTTACAACCTTGTAGGCAAGCATTAGAGTTGATCGCTAATAAGGTATGGCGATGGCTCGGGGAGTGCGATCTAGGCGTAATAAGCGTCAAGTTGGCAGGTGTGGGAGATCAACCCACGCTACGAAATTTGTGTGAGAGCCTCCGTGCGAGACTGAACACCGCACGCACATTCGAGCATGCTGAAAAACAACCAGTTCTGGACGCAATGGAACAAATTCTCGGGATACCTGAACACACGTTGATATGGCAATACTTAAACAAGGGCACTCACGAGGAGCAGGATCGAGATGACTTTGATGAGGGTGTAGTGGAGCAACTGGTTACTCTAATGGAAGGAATGAGTGCACTGAGGCTGCGCAACCGTTAAAGGTACTTTTTCGCCCCATATATAGTCATTCGATGACCGCTTCTGGCCGGTGGCAGCCCTTCGCGAAGGGCTGCTTTGGATCGAAAGCAGTGAAGCGCGACCGGCCGCTTTCGACCCAAAGCTGCCTGTGGAGAGCGGCAGCAATCGGCAAGTTGCGGGCATTCAGCTGAACAGTAGTCCCGCTACCAGCCTTTTAGCCTTGAATATCCCGCACTCTTCAAATGCAGAATCTACATACTTTAAATGGCTTGGAATCTTCTGAACACGGAGGATTCAGGCTACAGCAATAGAGACCGGGAGACCGCGCAAAGGGCTGTCAGCGAGCGCTGCCAGGCCCCAGGCAAGCCTCGATCATTTCCGCGACGTCAAGCAAGCGCTCGCGCAAAGCGGGAAGCCAGACCACTGCCACGGACGAGTTCCGCTGTGCCAATTCAAGCACTGCCTGAAGCGCATGGTCCGAATGCCGCATTAATTCAACCAAATGAAGGCCGCTGGGACCATGGCTGCCCGCCAGCCAGTGCTTAGCGGTGCGTTCACTGGCATCGGTCCAATTGCGCAGCGTCTTGATTGCGCGATGTGACGTGCCTAATTCGGTACGTAAGGCAGCGGCTACGGCGCCGGCGTAGATTTCTGCATTGATTGGAAAAGGATTGCCCATTTTCGCGATCATTTTTCTGTGGCTCCTATTTATATTCGTTTGTGGCGCATCTGACGAAGGCCGGTAGGCGTAGTGCAATCTACGGCTTGGCATGGGTGTAGACCCCAAGCCGCTGAGGGGGCATCGATCAACAAATGAGACGAGCACAGCTATCCCTGGCAGAGGGCAGCAATAGAGCCGCTGCCTACGTCCGCATGTCGACGGAACACCAGCAGTACTCCACTGAGAACCAGCTGGATGCGATTCGCGTTTATGCGGCAGCGCATGAGCTGGAGATCGTCCGGGTGTACACCGATGCAGGGAAAAGTGGCTTGAGCCTGGATGGTCGGGAAGCTCTTCAGCAGCTACTTCGAGACGTTGACGCGGGTCAGTCCGAGTTCTCTGTGGTTCTGGTCTATGACGTAAGTCGCTGGGGGCGCTTTCAGGACCCTGATGTGAGCGCCAGCTACGAAGTACGATGTCGGCAGGCGGGTGTCAGGGTCGAATACTGCGCCGAACAGTTCGTTAACGATGGCTCACCGGTCTCCAGCATTATCAAGAGTGTTAAGCGCATGATGGCCGGTGAGTACAGCCGTGAACTGTCCGTCAAGGTATTTGCGGGGCAGTCGCGCCTGATCGAGTTGGGCTACCGACAAGGAGGCCCGGCTGGCTATGGATTGCGTCGTCAACTTATCGATCAGACTGGGCAGCCTAAAGCAATCTTGGGTCGGGGAGAGTACAAAAGCCTTCAGACGGATCGGGTGATCCTCACTCCAGGTCCTGAGTCCGAACAACAGGTCGTTCAAGACATTTACCAGGCCTTTGTCAGGGAAGGTCGAACCGAAGCTGAAATTGCAACGCGACTGAATCGGCGTGGCCTGCTAACAGACTTCCAGCGGCCGTGGACACGGGGCGCAGTGCATCAGGTCCTGATCAACGAAAAGTACATCGGTAACAACGTATGGAATCGCACGTCTGGCAAGCTGAAACAGCCCCGTACACCTAATCCAGTTGATCAGTTGGTGCGGGCGGACGGTGCCTTCTCCTCAGTGGTCGACCACGCCTTGTTTCTAGCGGCGCAGGCCATCATCCGTGCGCGGTCACGGCACTGGACTGATGAGCAAATGCTGGCCACGCTGAAGCAACTATTTGCGGAGCGAGGTTGTCTGTCTGGTTTGATCATTGATGAGCAAGAGGATTGCCCATCCAGCAGTTGTTATCGCCAGCGCTTTGGTAGTTTGCTACGCAGCTACAGCCTGATTGGTTATTCACCCGCACGGGACTACAGCTTTCTGGAGGCCAATCGCCGGCTGCGAGAGCTGTATCCGCAGATCTTGGTCGACACGCAGGAGCGCATTCGTCTTGTCGGTGGACGCATCTCGGTCGACCCCCAGACCCAACTGGTTTGGGTTAATGATGAGTTCTCGATCTCGGTGGTGCTGTGCCGCTGTCAATGCTCAGAGTCGCCGCGCAGACGTTGGCAGCTACGCTTCGACTTCGGTTTATTACCGGACCTGACGGTCGCTGTTCGCATGCTCCCAGGTGAGCAGGAAGTGCTTGATTACTACCTCTTTCCCATGATCGATTTGGCGGCACCTCACCTGCGTCTGGGAGATACTAATCCGCGCGAACTGGAACTCTACCGGTTCGACAGCTTGGATATCCTGGCGGACCTGAGTCGACGTATACCCCTAGGGAGCGCTGCGTAATGGCCACATCGGGAGAGCATCTTGCACTTCATGTGGCGCAGGCAGCGCCTATTGCGCAGATCCCACTCGCGGATATTCGCGTGCTCAACCCGCGTAGTCGCAATCAACAAGTGTTTGCACGCCTGGTGGAAAACATTGCGAGTCTGGGGTTGAAACGACCGATCACGGTGACCCGTAATGGTTCGAGTTTCGACCTTATTTGTGGGCAGGGGCGCTTCGAAGCCTTCAAGGTCCTGGGGGAGTCGGCCATTCCGGCGGTCGTGGTGACGGCGGCTGAGGCGGACCGCTATCTCATCAGCTTGGTGGAGAATCTGGCGCGACGCAAGCATTCGAACCGCGACTTGCTGATGGCGATCAACGTACTGCACGAGCGTGGTTACTCCATCAGGCAGATTGCCCAGAAAACCTGCTTGAACCGTGCCTATGTCGGCGGGATTCTGATCCTGTTGCGGCAAGGAGAGGAGCGCTTGATCGCTGCCGTCGAAAAGGGCTGGCTACCGATTAAAGTCGCGATCCATGTGGCACGGTCCGACGATGCCCAGGTCCAGGCCGCCATGGTCGAGGCCTATGAAAGTGGGCTGTTGAAAGGGGATGAACTCATCAAGGTGCGCCGTCTGATCGACCGTCGACGGGTTCTAGGGAAAGATTATGGTAAGCATCAGGGAGGCGAGCGCATGACCACTCCCCGCCAGTTGCTAACCGCCTATCAGACTGAGGTGCGCCGTCAGCGCCTGATGGTGAAGAAGGCCGACATCAGTGAGCAACGATTGCTCTTCGTCGTGACCGCATTGCGTCGGTTACTAGCCGATGAATTTTTTCGCTCAATGTTACGCAGCGAAGGCATTGATGATATGCCGCAGGTATTGGCCGAGCGTATTCAGGGGGACGCATGACTGTCGTCAAGCGTGCCTTTGAGCCTGATCTAATTACCGTCCGCCTACCGCTGATCTTGCCCTCTCGCCAAGTCACCCACGATATGCTGACCTCCGTCAAGTATGCGGCGATCCTAGCTTCCATCCGTGAGCTGGGGGTGGTTGAACCGCTTGCGGTGCATCCCGAGCCGGTTCACGGGGCAGGAGAGGAGCCCCGTTATCTGTTGTTGGATGGTCATTTGCGACTAGCTGCGCTCGTACAGTTGGGTGCAAAAGACGCGTTGTGTCTGTTGGCGACAGATGACGAAGGCTTCACCTACAACCGGCAGATCAACCGACTTACCCCAATTCAAGAGCACAAGATGATTCTGGAGGCCATTCGCAAAGGAACGACCGCCGAGCGGATTGCCGAAGTCTTGAGCGTCAACGTTGGACGCATCCGCGAGCGCCAGCGTTTGCTGCGGGGAATTGCGCCGGAAGTCGCTGAGATGCTGAAAACGCGAATGGTCAGTCAGGCGGTCTTTCGTGTGCTGCGCAAAATGAAGCCTATGCGCCAGATCGAATTAGTCGAGATGATGATGTCCGCTAACTGTTTTACTGGCCGCTACGCCGAAATGGTCTTGGCCGCAACGCGTCCTGAACAGCTGGTCGAGGCAAAGAAAGTCAGTGAGGGCGTGACTGCTGAAGACATTGCACGCATGGAGCGGGAGATGGAAAAGCTCTACCACGACTACCGGTTGGTTGAAGACACCCTTGGCGAAACCATGCTGGTACTCGTGGTTGCCAAGGGCTATGTGTCTCGCATGCTGCGCAATCAGACTATCGCAGCTTACCTGGAGCGCTTCGAGCCTGACCTGGTACGGGAGCTGGCGGGGGTTGTGGAGGCGGTCACCGCAGATGCTCGTAGCCTGGAGCGTGAATAGACCCATCTGCTGTGCTGGGTGGAAGGTCATCATTCGTTTTTAGGACAGATCGTCAATGCTATTTTGGCGAGGGCATGGACTCTGGCTGAAATCGCGGCTTCGTCCCACGCAGAGCTAGCAATCAATGGGACATTGAGACCAAGGCCAGCAATGGCATCAGCTTGTCGCGTTTCGCCGCGAAATCGCAGTGTTGCGCCGTCCTATTGACGCTGAAGTTAAGCAGCGTCAAGTTGCCTAGCATTGGGATGCTCTCATGCCGTTCACGAATCAGGAGCTGCCAGGGCGTCAATGTAGCGCAAGAGCGCACTATCACTTCGATATCGACGCGCCGCTGTCGGCTGCCACGCTGCCATCTTTCAGCGGCCAGTGGGACGTTCCAACTGCGCGGCGAAATATGTTCTATACCAAGCGCTGATAGGTCTGGTACTTCTGGCTCTTCGCTTTTAACGGATAGCCGTAAACCGCTTTCGAGTTCCGTTAACAGCGAACAGGTTTTTGCGGTATCCAGCCGGTCTGGGTACAACGGTACGCTGACGCAGGCGTTACGGAATTCACCGATCCCCGTCAGCTGTAGTCGAACGTGATGAAGGATTGCGCTGGGTCGAAGGCAGCGTCCGTGACTCGCAGCGTTTGCCCATTGCGGCCCTTTGCGAAGGGCCGGTTTGGGTCGATAGCGGCCTACCATGGTTACACCGGATCTGTTGTTACACTGCTAGGGCAAAGCGAAGGCTTGAGCGTGTATCACTGTTTTTGCCTTTAAGAACAATGGGTTGTGCGGTGTCGTTACACCTATTACACCTGTTACACCGCTTTGGATTCGTAGTCATCTAGCGACCCCATGCCCCCTAGTTGGTCGTGCCTTCAGCGGCTGAGGCATTCCCCACCCCCCGGATCCTAGGAGCCGCCGGGGACCCTGAGAGATGTGGCCAGATACGGGGCTGGGAACCCGCGGGACTTTGTTAGCAGCAGGGTGCCCAGCTTAGTGAACAGGTGAACCGGGTGAACACACTCGTCTGGGTGGTGAACCCAATCAACCATTCACCAGGCTACTGAACCTTCTCTTCGGGAGGCGTCAACCTCGTCAACTGTCAACCATCGTCAACCTGGCAGCCGCTAGCAAGGCTGCGCGGGTTTCCGTCCCCGTATCATGTCTAATTCCTCAGGGACCCCGGCACTTCGTGCGATGTCGGCATGATTTACATGCCAGCTAGCGAGGACGCTCGCTTCGGTCATTCTGGTAGTATCAATTGGCCGCCATGTGGGCTGGCATTTTGGGTAGGGGAGTCGCTACAAGCGTCTTCTACAGGAGAGAGAAAGTGTCAGGAAAGAACTGGTACCATGCGGCAGGAATTCTGTGGCCTCGACTTGTTGATGCTGCATCGAAACGCCAGACCCCGACTTACGGCGAGCTATCGCCTTTAGTGCAGACCAACCCGCTATCAATGCGTTGGGCTCTGGATCCGATACAAACGTACTGCTTGGATGCGGATCTACCACCGCTCTCATCCATTGTAATTGGTGCAATAACAGGGGTTCCTGGTCCCGGTTTTATTGGTTGGCCATTGGATGATATCGACACCGCTCACCAGCTTGTCTTCGACTACGACTGGAGCCAGGTTCCAAACCCGTACGGGGCATTTGGTGTGACGGATACCCCAGAGTCTTTGGCACGCTCCCTGGTTGAAAATCCTGAAAACCGGGAAGACGTTTATGCCAAAGTAAGGGTTCGTGGTATCGCGCAAACGGTCTTCAAGAAAGCATTAGTGATAGCGTATGGGGAACAATGCGCGATGTGTAAGCTGAGCTTCCCGCAGGCCCTTGATGCTGCACATATTATCCCCTGGGCCTTAGCTTCTCCTAGCCAAAGACTTGATCCTAGGAATGGGCTTCTTCTCTGCTCATTGCATCATCGCCTTTTCGATGGCGGAGTGATCACTATCACTCCGGGCGGTCAAATTCAGTTTTGCGACCCGCACATGACCGACGGCCACTACTCAACCGCAGATGAAAGTATGACTGTAAGCTTGCACGGCAAGGCTGCTCATTTACCCATCGATCCAGCCCTACGCCCCAGTCGTGAAGCTCTAGAGCATCACTACCAACGGCATAGCTGGTAGCAAATTCCGCTAGCGCATCGTGGCCAACCGGTTAGCTAGCGGTCGGACGCTACAGATTTGTCCTGAGCAGCATGCCTTTTGCCTCATTCTTGCAGGTGGATTGGTTTTTAGGGATACGTTTAGGGATACGTTTTAAGGTGCTCACTAGATTTATCCAGTATTTACTGGGCAAAAGGTGCTATGGCGATTCCTGTCTCCGCGCCAGACAATTTGGCCGATGGTGATTTTTTGCTATCGGGCCATCAATGTAAGCCCGCCAAGTGCGGGCTTTCTTATGCCTGTCTTTTCTCATCAGGCCTGCAAACCTCGGACTTAGCCGTCCCACCCCCCTGTAGGAGCGGGTTTACCCGCGAACACGGGCGAAGCCCGTGCCATCCACCACCTACCCAACGCAATTAAACATGGTCCTATAACCCAAAGGCCAAATCACATGCAGTTCCTGCTTCCCAGGCGCAGCAACGGCCTCTAGCACCCACCGGCGCGCTGTGGATGCATAATCGGTAGTGTGGTGCCGGTTTTGCCCGTGCTTAAACTTTTAATCGGCAAAATATTGCCGGTTCCTGCCGTGCACACTAGTTTAATCAGCATTCAAATGCTGATTAATGGTGCCGCGATGCCGCTCAGACTCACGATCCGGGCTTCTCTGATGGTGCATGGCGCGAGGCAGCGACACTCTCAGTTAAGAACCGAGCGTGTTGCTGATGGAAGCTGCCTTGTCGCCTACGACTACTGCATCATCGCGACCTGCTGAACCGCATTCTAGGAAACACCGATAACCACGGCCGCAACACCTCCATCATGCGTGTGGGTGGGAGGTTTAGTTTGGCGCCAATCTATGACCTCGCGCCAACGATCCTGGATGAAGAGGGCATCACACGGACGACGAAGTGGGCGGCAGAGCGCAAGGGGTCTTCTAATTGGCGCGACAACTGCGCTGAGCTTGTTGGTTACACTGATCCCGATGTTCTGCTGCAACGGTTGATGCATGCGGCTGAGGCATTCAGGGCGTTGCCGATCTGCTGACCAATATGCCTGAATCGATGCGCAATGCAGCCTCTCTACCTGTGAATAACCTGGATAAACGACTCGTGGAGTGGGGACTGCGATGAAAAAACTACAGCCTGAAGAGCGCGCTCAGCTCGTAGAGGATATCGTCAAGCGCAACGCGGCGGGGTTCGATCCAATTGGGACATCCATCCGCCGTCTGCGGCTCGAAGTCACCGGACTTGATCAAAAGACCTTCGCGGCCATGTGCAAGATGTCCACGAAAAGCCTGTACGAGCTGGAAAGCGGGAAGTCGAATCCGAAGCTCAGCACTTTGGAGGGCGTGCTACGTCTCTTTGGCATGCGGATGGGGATGGTGATGACTGCCAAAGATAATGCCACTGCAACGCTCGTCGGCAACACTGTCGGCCAATTGAAGGCTGGTGGGCCAATCGCTGTGGGCGCGCCGCTGGCCAGTTCCTGCGTGGTGGCCGGACCGAAACGAGGGAAAAGCCCTCCGGCAGCCAAAGCGAAGAAGGCAGTGTCGAGGCCGGCATCGTCACGGGCACGGAAAAGAAGTCAGGAATAGTGAGATTGATGTGGGATGCAAATAAAGTCTCATCCCAGTTTCCTCTAACTGATCGGTTGCGGCATTAAGTCTGGTTGCTCGCAGTAGCTCCAAACCACGACGGCTTCATGCTTGTAACGATCATGGGCGCTCGTGCGCCAAACAGACCATATCTCGCCGCCCTGCAGCAACCTATCCGCTTGGCCGATTATTGCGCCAACCTGTGCCCGTTTCTTTCTGTGGAAAGAGACGGGCACTTCCAACACTGCTGCAGTCCCGATCGCATACGGCTTTGCGGCAATCCCCCTCGTGACAATCGGCGTGACAAACGCCGATGTCACCAGCAACAGCCGTGCAGATGATGGTGCCGCAGACCAAGGAATGGACTGCACCTGACTGACAGTCAGGCATGCCCCGGTCATCGCATTGCTGCTTGCACCTGGCTCAGGTTCTCGCGGCACTGGTCTCGTCAGCCAATGCAGCCTCCACCCGCCCACCGGTAACGGTGCTCAGGAGGCCAGATCATGAGATGCCCTTGCTCCCGGACGTAAGGAGCCGCCTGTCCCGCGTAGGGGACATTCCCCACAGGTCGCAGGGGCCTTGATCCCTGATAACACTCAGCATTCTTGGCGGGATGACGTGGGGCGAGGGTCGGAGATCGGAAGATGAGGTAACCGATATGGCATTATGGGTAGACGCGAGGGTCGTAATTTCGGTTGCGGCAGGTAACTGAGCTATGCAGGACCGCAAGCGCTGAAAGGCATGTTCGGCGGCGGCCACTACGGCACGGTCAGTGCGCACAGTGATCGATGGCAGGCATTCGTCAAATAGTGCTGTTCCGAACAAGGGCCCGAAGTCAATGATGCGCGGAAGATATATCGGAAGGTGCTACCCGACTATGCGGCGTATCTGCGAGGTAGTGGGGCGCGGCGACCTCGCCGTTAGCACTGCCAAAAATCGGCTATCCAGCGTTAACAAAACAATGGCTGCGCTTCAAGGTGACCAATCTTTGAATGCGAGCCGCTCGAAACACCCTTGGCTTGGCGGAGAAAACATGTGGTAAGTTTTGTTGAGCGGCGTCTGGCTAGGCGACTCGATATTACTACCTGCGGACTGTGCGGCTACTTGCTCGTCGTTGAGAAAAGCCATAGGTCTTCAAGTGTCTAAGTAAAGGTATTATTGATACTCTCCACACCCGCATTCGGCCAAAAGCGGCCAATCCTGAATGATGGCTTCCGCCCCATAGCTGGCCTTCGAGGAGGACAGCGATTGGCCAAGAGCAATCGGTCAATTTCGACGGATTGTGTACATCCAACCATTCTCGACAGGCTGCCAACCGCGGCTACTCACATTCAAACAGGTGTTATTGGCCAAAAGCGATCACACATTAACCAGATGATTTCGGACGACTCAAACACCAGCGCGTTGAACTGGCGACTAAGCACAGGACGACGGCTCGAGTGATGGCGTATTGACTCCATGTTCGAATCAATGCCACAATCCTACGATGCCCTAGAGGGTGAGCGGGTGCCCTAAAACTCTGGATTTAGCTATCAGAGAGATGTGCGGCAGAAGTAGAGAAAGCCTTGAAACTGCCGGATTTAGCGATTTATTTTTGCGTGGTTGCATCCGTGGAAAAAAGCTCAGCATTCGTGTTGGGCTTTTTTTTTATAACTGAGAGGGATCTATGGTGTTAGAAAAGCAACTACTGAAATATATTCAGGCCGAGGCAGAAAAGCTAAGTAATCGCCACCACGCTTACCACAATTCAGTTAGTTTGGAATTCGAGCGTAAATCTAAAAGGTTGTTGGATCCAGGGAGAAAAGCGGTCACACTACCGCCGCATTGGACTGTGGACCAAAAATTTAACCCTTTTCATGTAAATAAGAACCGTAAGAAAATTGCACATTCCATAGCACGAAAAATACTTTCTGGTACTTATACTCCAAACCCACCTGCATCCATGAGTGTTCGTAAACCGTCAGGAGGCCATCGCACCGTATCAATTTATCAAATCCCGGACGCGGCGGTGTCATCTCTGTTCTATCACCAATTACTCAGAAAAAACAAACATAGGTTAAGCTCTTTTGCATACGCATATAGAGATGATCGCAACGCACATTTTGCAATTCAAGACATCTCTCTTGAGCTTGGGCAAGCCCCGCGAATATTTGTTGCGGAATTCGATTTTTCAAAATTCTTCGATAATATTCGCCATGATTATCTTTTTGCACAATTTGATCAGAACGGTTTCTCAATCAGCGAAAGTGAGCGTAAAGTAATTCAAGCGTTCCTAGGCTCATCCGGTAAAGGTATACCGCAAGGTACTTCAATTTCTTTATTTTTAGCAAATTTGGTTTGCTGGAATCTTGACAAGAAACTTGAGCTTGCGGGGTTGAGATTTGCTCGGTATGCGGACGATACAATTATTTGGGCAAACGACTACCAAAAAATAAACATGGCTTATGATATTATATATAGGTTTTCGGCGGAAACCGGCGTGGCTATAAACTTAGAGAAATCCGAAGGTATAAGCTTACTTTGCCCTAAAGATCATAAAAGTGAGTTTGCACAATGTAAGGATTCAGTGGATTTCCTAGGCTATACATTGTCAAAGGAGAAAATATCGATTAAAGATAAATCTGTATTAAAAATTAAAAAGGAAATTAGTTACATATTATATAAACATTTGATTCAGCCGCTAAAATCATCGACTCTTAGATCGCTGAGTATTCCTGCAAACGATAAAGATATTCATTTGTTAAGGGCTGTGTCTGAGGTGCGAAGGTTTTTATACGGAAATTTAACGGATGAGATGATATCTAATTATATAAATGGAGCTAGTAATCGAATTTTTTTCAAGGGTACGATGAGTTTTTACCCACTTCTCAACGACGAATGCCAGCTTCGCCAGTTGGATACGTGGTTGGTGTTAGCATTCTATAAAACAATTAAGCTTCGAAAGAAGTTGCTGGCAAGGCATGGGTTTAATCGAGCTCATTCATCTCCGTTTAATGTGCGAAAAAAAGATATTGCATCGACTTTGCGCAGGCATAGAAATGGAGGTAAAAAAATATTGCAGATTCCAAGTTTTTTCTTCATATACCAGGCGTTAAGAAAAGGTTTGGCAGATATGGGTGTTGAAGGCGTCATGAATCCAAGGTCGAATATGTATAATTATTAAGGCTTTTGATTGGGAGCAAAATAATTCCTGCTTGATGCGTTTACTAAAGCCTGTTTATTTCTAGGTGCGTCATAATTTGCTCCTACACCTGACTTTCTTGCTGGCGTCATCTTTTTCTCAGGGCGGTAGTCCGTTACGGGTCGATAGTAACCCTTCAAGGCAAGCGCCTGAGAGCTGACTCACTTTAATGGATGAGTTTTTTATTTGCGGGGCTATTCAAATTATGGGGTGTGTAAGTGATAATTTAAATTTAATTTAAAGTGTTTTTCATTGTGATATAAGACCGCTGCAGAAAACCGAAGTCTTGAATATTTTTAATGGCTTCGATCAGTAGCTTTCGAAATATTTTAAAGCTGCTGTGCTCGACTAGTAACTTATTTTTTGAAACTGCAATAACTTGCGAATACTCCCGAAGTGTGATGGGGGTGATGATGCTGTATGTCATGTAGGGAAACATTTGCTGCGGGCTCTCATAAAATCTACCGACTGCATGTGTGGGTGTGATTTTATACGGAATGTCGATTTTGTATGCCCAGCGGCGATACATTCCCATATGATATTCCGCAATAATTGGAGATATGTGAGAAGGGAAGATGTTGAGCTTGAAGTCTTCGTAGGCGCCCACTACATAGAATTTTGGCATTAATAATTTCGCCCTTCGATTCCATATTTAGGGTTGTAGGTAGCTATCTTGCTTTCAAGTTTGCTGCGTAGTTTTCGCACTGTTGGACTGTGCATGTACGTATTGGGTATGTGAATTTTATTGATATGCTCTGGTTTGAGTTTATAACCTTTATCCAAGCAGAACTCAAAAAGCCATGCATGGGGGTTTTCTTGGCTGTACATAAAATTTGTAACGGTGGAGGAAAAGTGTTTCTCAAGCATTGGTTTAAAAGAAGGGCAGGCCTTGTGAGCGTTTAATTTCTCTATTGAGGGGGCGGGAAGATTAAACAAGTCAGTTGTCAAAGTATGGAATTGCTCGAAGCCACAATTTAGCATCTTCAGGAATAGTTCAGTATCCACATCAGCCTTGAAAAAGCCAAACTTAATGCTCCCTGTGTCGACAGGGCTTCCGGAATGGAAGGAAGTGCGGTTGTCGGTCAAGAATAAGAGATTCATATCCAATACAATTGATCCCCTTAGGAGAGGAGGGTCTTCAATGGGGGCGCCAATATGAAAGAAATCGGCTTGTGGGCTTCCGATATCGCTGGTGCTAGTAAGTTTTTCAATAATGTGAAGTTTATTTAGTGTGAGTACTTTTGAAAAGAACGTCATTTTTTTAAGGTTTTTGTTTGTTGGAAATAATTTTGCCATTGACCGTTCGCGGAATTCAGAATTTGCTGATACTGGCTGTTGTAAGACTCTACTTTCTCAAGGGTTATTTTGTATTTTACTTTGTCGTCTTCTTCTTTTCTTTTGTCCATGTTGATGGCATGGCTTAGCTCATAAAGGGCACAAATGGTTGCAATGTTCATTGTTAGTCTTTCTTTATACATGTATGTGCTTAGCAACTGTCCTGCCACGCTCGCCAGTGTACTGGTAGTCATGGTTATCACGGTAATGGGGAATAATGATAGTTTACTGTTTACGGCTATGAGTAGGGTGGTTAGTGCTCCCAGTAATATGTGGGCTAGTGAGTAAAATTGGTTGTGCTTCTGGTTTTTTGCTCGTTTGCTATTGAATTCATTAATGCGTTTTCCGATTTGTAGTTCCAATTCGGCCAGGCATTTAAGATCATGGTTGGTACCCACGGTTGGTCCTATATGTGGCGAAGGTGTTTATAAAATACAGGTGATGGCTCCGTGATGTCAACAGGGACTTGTTGATGGTTTCTAATGGTGTTGTACCTTGGTTGGTGTCGTCGTTATTTCAAATTTCGGTGGTTTAAAATATGCTGATTTTTCTCTTGATTCGGCAGTGCGCGCTTGCATGGAAGGTATGGCAAGGTTGTATCATGGTGCTAATTAAGAATAGGCTCTGTATGAAAGGAACTTTCCCTTAAGGGGCCGCGGTGAACTCACTATCGGATAGTACTGCTATATCTCGGCCTAATCGGTGGCCCGCCACTGTTTCGCTGGCAGTTCTCTGACTCTTGGGCAGGTACCCCTGCTGGGCGTCAGTCGGCCCCACGGTTGCTGAACGCACTGCCAGCCGGCCAGGGACGGGCCAGCGCGGAGAGCGGCGACTATTCCGTAAGGGATCCATCAGCTCCACATTCTAAGCGTCCACCTGATACCCGATGCTGCGCTCCCGATTTCTTTCTGAAGTCCGTCCGCCATGATGCGTCCGGACAGCAAAGTCGAAATGGTCTATCTCTACCCCATGCCTGTGGATTTTCGAAAGTCCATCGAAGGCCGAATCTAAGAATGGCGTCTGAAATAGGGGACGAAGGTACCTGCTTGCAGAAATTTTTAGATTAATAACTGCTAGTCGATTGAGTTTGAGCTTCACTGTATAGTCTTGTGAGTCGCAACTTTAAAGGCGACCACAGTGAAACTGTAGTCGCTTTTAGTTGTTTCTTGTATGCTAAACTTCTTTTATTTTGAAGCGAGCGTGTTCGTGAAGATCGTTGGCCATGGCCCAATCTTGCACGTTTGCCATCAATAGTGGCATGTATCCACTGTCTGCAATTGCAGTGGGCTCAAATGGCTCGTGTCGATCCGATGACATCAAGTCTGTTAGAATGCCTTGGACTCGGCTAGCCAGTGCGTCATCTTGAGATATATTTAGGTAAGTATTCAGCGGTTTGTCTTTGGATTCTTCTTCTCCTCCTAGGAAACGCTCGAAATCCGGAATGCTGATACGATGTCGAGCAACAATTCCGGTTTCGCGTGCTTTTACAATGGCAGTGCGAATTTTTTCGTTTTCGGACCACATACCATTTTTGTCACCGTTCTTCTTGAAGGGCGGATCACAGTCATGCACGATGCCGAAATTTATTTTGAAGTGAGCCATTACCTTGATCAGAGGCGTAAGAATTGCTTTTCCTCGAGCACGAATGACCGTTACTTTATCCATCAGCTCATGTTGCCGCTCCAGGATCGACGACATGAAGGCCGCATGCTCTGTGTCTCCTTCGACCAAAATTGGATAAGATCCGAAAAAAACTTCTGAAAAACTTGGGTCTATATGCTGTAGCGCTTGCAGGCGTGCTTTCTCGTCACCTTCAAACTCGATCAGATCAGATCTATAAGTCTTAGGTTGTATAGGGCTATTTTCAGCTTCGCTAGTTCGTTCGAGTCTCACAATAGTGGTGTGATCTTCAAACGGATTAATAAAGTAGGGTGAATGAGTAGTCATAACGACTTGCCAGTCTGGGCTTTCGGCAAGCCGATACAAATGGCGCTGGGCTGCACGAGATGCCATTGGGTGCAGCGCATTTTCCGGTTCATCTATCAGCAGCAGGTACCCTGGAAATGCAGGGTCGTCCGGGCTGTCCGGTATTGGAGCGCCTTCGTCGTGAGCTTCAAGTTGTGCTTTGGCTTGTTTGATGTCCTCAGTAAGTGCTTCTTTATCCGCATCTTTAGATTTTGAAAGCTTTTTTTCAGATTCGGAAATACACTTTTCAAGCCGCTTACGAAATTCGGCTCGTATTTCCTTATCTCGCGATAGCTCATTGTGAACTTGAAGCATGGCCCAGAAGAGTGCCCTTCGGGCGCCAGTTCCTTGTTGGGTTAAATCTGTTTCTGTTGTGCCATCTTTAACTCTAAGGCTAGAACCACCCTTGACTAAATCAGCAACTTTAGGAGCTAATGGAGTTGACCCGATCTGAAGCTTCACGTCTAATCCAGGGAAAACTCCTTTAAATCCAGCAGATACTCGCCCTGCGATCTGATTAAAGTGTTCCTCGTGCGCAGTGCTGATCACATCCATATGATGTGAAACACTTGATATCGCCTTCGCTAACTCAGATTCTGGGTTCATTCTCTCCTTCTCAATCCCAGCTAAAAGTGGTGATAGCGCAAGCGCAAGGAGCATGTCTTCAGTTTTAGCCGCATCATCAAGTGATCCGATTCTTAATGGTCGTGGTAGACGTGAGCTAAAGACTGGATCTGCACCGCCAGCTTTACCATCTTCTGCCCAACCTCCTTGACCATCCTCTCCGCCTGTAGGGTCCCAAGTTGTTCTGACCTTTACGTAGTTTGGTGGCGCCCACTGCCATCTGCTTTTGACTATCAGTAACCCATCTTTCTCAGTTTTCCACTTCTCATCAACATTACCAATACCTGCTGGAATGTGAACCTCAAGAATTACCTCCGAAGGTTGTTCGTGTGGTGCATACTGGCACCTATCTCTACTTGTATCAAAGGAGGCTGAGCCTTTGGCTAGTTCATAAGCGCGCAAGATAGTTGATTTGCCTGCGTTGTTTTTTCCTACTAGGCAGACAATGTTGTCGAGTTCTATGTCGGTCCCGTCATTCCCAATGCATCCAATGTTTCGTACAGAAATTCGCACAAGTTTGGATCTGTTTGTATCTGCCATCTATTCGTCCTTGCGTTTTGTTGTGTAAGGCTGGGTAATTTATAGTTTTAGATTGGCGGTGTAGAGCCTGCTATCGGCGAGCCATCAAATAATTGGATTAATGGCATCGTACGATGGTGTTACCTTTTTCCTTCTTCCGAGGCTTCCCCGCGCCATCACGATTTTTCGCGGATTTATCCATCCTTTTTTCTGGAGCGAGGCTGTTCGCCGTCACCAGGTTTTGGGAAGTTAACATTTGGTCGACGATTGATCATATCTTCTCCCTTAATAACTGCCTTTCTTGGATCAGTTCATCGCTTGGGCTTCTGGAGACTAAGCGAAGGCAAAGCCTAGCTTGAGCGTAGCCCTTGGCCATCATTCTAGCCACACACCTCCCTCGATACTTTCGTAGTATATGCTGGCGGATGCCGGTCGGCAGTCAAAGGATGGCTATCGCCTAGTGAACCAAACGGCGCGGGTAACCCTGAGGCTTGGCCGCTTGTGCTGTGGTTGCTATCAAGACGATGTGAGAGATTTGTACCTACGAGGCAGTGGAGGAGTAAATCCAGCATGGTTAGTGCCTTTTTGAGTACCTATTTTTTAAACCTCATTAATGCTATGTGAAAACTGGCCTGCATTCTCTATATTTGGTTCCTGTCTTCGCACCACATTTACGCCGCACCCTACCTTCAAGTAGATCTTGATACCAATCCGTTTTAGCCGACTTTTCCTACAACTCCCAGCGTCCATTCACACCCCCCCAAACCTTGCATTACAGCCCCCACGACGCTACCGTGCTCCAGTCGCGGCCAATTCCGCGACCGGGTTTGGCGACCCGAACGAAAAGGCGCATCGGCGCCCCCGACCACGATTGCAGGCGCTTTTTTTGCGTCCGCAGTTTCGTGTAATGGCGGCTGTGCGTGGGAGACCTTCGGGTCTGCCGAGTTCCTTTTCCTCGGTTCGCCAACCTGCGTACAGCTGCCACCCTAATCGTTTGGCGACGGTTAGCGTGGTGCTTCACTCGAAAAGGACCGCATGCATGCTCATCTCAAGTCCATCCAGGATCCTCGCATTCGTTCTCCACCGTCGTGCCTCGACAGTCCCCAGCTACTTCACCGTCAGAAAATCCAGCTCCGTCTCCGCCCAATCGGAGGTACGCCATGACTGACCAAGGCCTATCCACCATCCAAAGCTACGCCTGGACCCTCGAACTACTAGGCGAGGCCCTGGTCCAGCACGATGAAATGCTGGAATGCGAACACAACCCGCAATTGAGCTTTCGCAACACGGCCGGTATCCATCAGGCAATTCGGATTATCAGCCGGCTGGCCAGTGAGCAGTGTGGGAAGGTGATGGAGCAGAACGGCCATGAGTTGGAGGGATAGGGGAAGCCGTTGACGAGTGGGGGCCAGATGTCGGGGTTGCAGCTGGCCCCTTCTGTTGAAGGCCGATGGTGGGTTATTCCTGCCACGCCGGGGTATGGGGCTGCTGCGCAGCCCATCGCAGGCAAGCCAGCTCCTACACGGACCGCATACGGCCTGGAGTGTGTGCGTTACCTGTGGCGAGCAATTTCCTACGAAACGCGCAGTTCATTCGTACCCTCGAAAACTTGCGAAAACAGCCACCCAGGAATAAAGTCCCTCAGTCGCCGAAGCATCGGCGACGCGACCTTGGCCGGTCGGAATCGAAAGGCGCATCAGCGCCCAGTCTTCATCGCAGGCGCTTTTTTTGTGCCCGCGATGTCGTGTTATGGCGGTGGTGCGCGGGACACCTTCGGGTGTGCCGGGCTCCTTTCGTCCCGGTCGGCCAACCCGCGTACTGCTGCCACCTTAACTTGCTTGGCCGCGAGCGGTGGCAGTTCCATCACGAAAGGAACTCATGCATGACCACCGTAAGTCCGTTACTGAACCTCGCATCCGATCTCCTCCGTCGTTCCTCGACGACCCTCAGCTATTTCACCGTCAGCCAATCCCGCTTCGTCTCCGCCCAACCGGAGGCACGCCATGACTGATCAAGAACGCCTCTCCACCATCCAAAGCTACGCCTGGACCCTCGAACTACTCGGCGAGGCCCTGGTCCAGCATGACGAAATGCTGGAATGCGAACACAACCCGCAACTGAGCTTCCGCAACACTGCCGGCATTCACCAAGCGATCCGGATCATCAGTCGATTGGCCAGTGAGCAGTGTGGGAAGGTGATGGAGCAGAGTGGTCAGGCCCCGGCTGATTAGGCTGGGCCTTTACTGATCGGCGCTTCCTGCGCAGTGCGCCGCCGGCTAGCCGTTGAGCAGGCATCACGGTGGGTGGCACGGGCTGCGCCCGCTCCCACAGGGATCGTGTCAGGTCTCAGGAGTTGAGCTGGGCAGCTGTCGTACACCCGGTGTTCGGTGTGGAGGTATAGATTACTGGGGCTGCTTTGCAGCCCTTTCGCGACACAAGGCCGCTCCTGGAAATGACCACTTTGGGGCGGGTTGGGGATATTTTTACAGGCATGGTAAATGGGGCACATGCCTTGTGTACTAACGGCGGTATGGGGTACCAAGAGGCGGACGACTCCCCGTCACGTTCAAGATAAGGAAATCACCATGTCCAACCACCACTGGAATGACTGGGCCGGCGGATTGACGCTAGTGCTTCAGGCAATCGTTTATATCCCGCTGCTTTACATCCTCCTGATGCCATGGCTTTGCCTGGCGCTGGTCAAGCTTGGGAGGGTTCCTTTCTTCCCGGGGTTTTTCCAGGCAATGGCCTCGACCGGGTGGCTGGTTGCTTCTGGGCTTGTGGGCCTGGTAGTACTGTTTGTTGTGGTTCGTCCCTTGGTCCGTTGATTTACCGGTACGAGGAAGGTGCTTTTGGAACCGTGTTGTTCACTGTTCGTAAGTCTTCAGGGCGAGGGTAAGCATTTCATGAATGTGCGCCCGCAAGGCAAGCGGCTCCAGCACCTCGATGTCGGCAGCATTTGCGATCAGAAACAACCGTAGCCCCTGGGTGTCGCGAACCTTGCAGGTCAGCAGCCATTTGTCGCCGTCCGGCAACAGCTTCTGGTTTTTATCCAGCGGGTTTTCAGCAAGGCGGTTGTACAGGTTCTGGCTAAGCCGAAGGCGGGTTTTTTGCGCAGGGGAGTGGATGGTCACCAGGTCTGCCTGGGCTTCGTCTGCGTGAATATCGTAACCCTCCGGGTCGTCGATAGTCCGCTTGCCCGGCTCTACCTTGGTAATCCTGTGCAGCATCAGCGCGCAGAGTGTATTGGGCCCGTTGCTGCTGTACTTGCCTCGTGGCACGTCGGGCGCGGGTGCCTTACCCAGCCACTGCTCTTCGGTGACATAGGCAGACAGGTAGATATTGGAATCCTGGTGGGACAGGCCCAGTGGTTTGAGCTGGTAGACACACTCGACCCCGTCGGCATTACGCGGGCGGTACCAGACTTCAAGGGCTTCGTTATCGAGGATGGCCATCTGTATCTGCTTGAGGTGTTGGGCTTTGTACTTGCCCGGCTGTAGCTGGGTAAACCGCGTCCCTGAAGTAATACGCTTGGTGAAGTTCAGCTTGCGCACCGAGCCGTCCTGCATCACCAGTTCCGTATAGTCGCGCAAGCCCTTCAACTCATCGGTGGCTGATTGCAGGCCGAACCGTTCGGCATGCTGGAAAACCGCCCAGAGTGACATGGCGTCTGAAGGTGAAAGCACCAGCGAGTGGCTTCGGCCCACCGCAGACCAGAGCAACCCTCGTTTATCTTCTGGGTCCGTTTGCGACTGAACGTAGTTCAGCTCCTCCAGCGCCTTCAAATCCCTGATGGTGGTTTTATCACGTTGGTCATCAGCAGCATCCCCATGGCGCCCAACCCAGCCAACCAGCTTCGCGTGCACGTCTGCGGTGGAGAGAGGCTTACCCGCTGCACGAAGGATTTGCCGCAGATAGTCACGGCGATGGGCAAGATTGATCATTTTTTTTGAATCCGGACAAGAAGTGTCCCTATTGGAGTTCAAGATGTTCTTCGTTGGCAAGGCAACGACCTTGATCACGGTATTCCCGCGTCCTGCGTCGAGGATGCAGCAGAGATAAAGAGGGCATCGCGATGAGCGACATCGATAAGGTGAAAGCACTGATTGTTCAACACGCGGCCGGCGGCATCAGTGCTCCGGAACTGTTCCTGCGGCTAATGCCACAGGGTGCCCATCTGGCAGGAATTGAAATTCAGATGACCCTGTTCGCACTCCAGGAAGAGGGCCACCTTTACGGCCAGGAAGTAGAAGGCCAATGGTGGTACACCAGCATCGATCAGAACGACCCTGCCAGCGCAGCGCCGGAATACAGCCCTCAGTTTGCAGAACGCATCATTGCTGCATCCTGTGGAGCGTTTCAAGAGATCGACGCAGACGATCTGATCAAACAACTTGATGACATGATCGCTCAAGCGCGACGTGGCCAAACCGATACCCAGTAAGCGCCTGTCACCGGGCAACTGTCAGCCAACCAAGGAAGTACACACTATGGTCAGCACTGATGTGACCTCTGCCATTATCAACGCCAAGCCTGGCATCCAGAAATACCTGGCCCTGATGGACCAAGTGGAAACGGTGGATGTTTCGACCGACGCAGTGTTCCAGCGCATGTACAACGGGTTTTACCGCGTGCAGCGGCGTGAACGCTCCTGGTATGGCGCCTACTACCAGTTGATGCAGCACATGAAGGGCGCGCAGCCTACGTTTGGCGACGTGCTCGATCATATGTACGAAGCCACCGGCCGTTACGAGCCTTCGTTCTCCAGCAAGCTGGTTGCGACATTGAACCCTGGCAAACCGGTCTGGGATATTCATGTGCTGCGCAACATCAACCAGAAGGCGCCGGCCTACTATTCGCGCAAAAAAATCGAGGACGCCAAGGGCTGCTACGCAAAGATGGAAGACTGGTACCAGGCCTTCCTCGCATCCAGCCAGGGCGCCAGCTGGATTGACCAGTTCAACCAACTGACCCCAGAGCACAACAAGCTGACCGACCTGAAGAAAGTGGATTTCATTCTCTGGCAGATGCGCGGTTAATACACCGTTTGCCCCCTGGGCAGGGCAGGCCAGTGTCCAGTCAGCTGCCGGCCATCAGCCTTTGGGTGGCCTTTTCGCCTCGGCGGGCAATACTTCTCTGTATATGCAGGCGTGTTCCTGGTGGCGCGCGCCGCTGGGAGGTGTCAGGTGAACAAGCTAACAATCGTGGGCGCCGGCTTGGTCGGCGAGGCAGCGGCGCAGATCATCGCGCGGGACGAGTTGTGCCGTGAGCTGGTGCTGATGGACGTACAGGGCGAGCTGGCGCAGGGCAAGGCGCTGGACGTGTGGCAGGCAGCCGTGGAATCAGGCTCCGATACCCGGGTTTACGGCGGGGGCAAAGCCGACATGCTGGACGGCTCCGAGCTGGTGGTAATTACCGCAGGCGTGCCGCGCAAGCCCGGCCAGTCGCGCCAGGATGTACTGAGCATCAACCTGCCAATCCTCGACAGCATCATGGCCGACATCAAGCACCATGCGCCGGCAGCCACGGTGCTGGTGGTGTCCAACCCGGTCGACGTGCTCACCTACCGCGCCTGGAGCGTCAGCGGCCTTGGGCGGGACAAGGTGTTCGGGCAAGCGGGGGTGCTGGATACCGCGCGCATGAAGTGTTTCATCGCCGAACAAACCGGGTTTTCTGCCCGGGATATCACCGCGCTGGTGCTGGGCGGCCATGGCGACAGCATGGTGCCGCTGATGCGCTACTGCCAGATCGGCTCGGTGCCGCTGTCGCACTTCCTGTCCAGCGAGCAGATCGAACAGATTGTCGAGCGCACCCGTAAGGGCGGCGGGGAGATTCTGGGGTTGAAGAAGACGGGGAGCGCCTGCGATGCCCCGGGCGTGGCCATTGCGCAGATGGTCGATGCGATCGCCAATGGGCGGAACCGTATTTTGCCGGCGGTGGCGATTCTCGAGGGCGAGTATGGGCGAACGGATATCGCCATGGGTGTGCCCTGCGTACTGGCAGAGAAGGGGCTTGCGCGGGTGATCGAGTTGCCGCTGGATGCGCAGGAACAGGCGATGTTCGACCACTCTGCAGACCAGGTGGTGAGGGATATTGCCGAGATGAAAGCTTTGTGAGCAGCAAAGCGGCTTCAGTTAACGCAGTAGATGCGGGAGCGCCCTGGTGGCGCTCCTGCGCGTCGTGCCTGCGTAGATGATTTCGCAGGGGCCGTGTGCAGCCCTCAGCGCTGATAAGCCTTGCCAAAATGCCGTTCCAGCCGCGCCTGCAGCAGTTCCAGCAGTATCGACAGCACCCAGTAGATCACGGCGGCGGTGGTCAGCATTTCCAGGTAGCGATAGCTCGAACGCCCATACGACTGCGCCAGAAACATCACCTCCCAAACCCCCATCACGGAAATCAGCGACGAGTCCTTGAGCATCGAGATGAACTGGTTGGCGGTGGGCGGAATGATCACCCGCATGGCCTGGGGCAGGATGATGTGGCAGAAGATCTGCGGCGTGCGCATGCCCAGCGCCAATGCTGCTTCACGTTGCCCACGGGCCACGCCGAGGATGCCGGCGCGGAAGATCTCGCTCAGGTAGGCCCCGTAGTTCAGCGACAAGGCAATGATGCCGGCGCTGATGGCGCCGGGTACCAGGCCCACCTGCGGCAGCCCCAGGTAGATCAGCAGAATCTGGATCAGCAGCGGCGTGCCACGGAAGAACGAGGTGTAGAAGCTGGCCACACCCACCAGCACCGCGCTGTTGGATAACCGTGCCAGCGCGGCGGCAAAGCCGAGCAGCACGGATACCACCATCGAGCACAGGCACAGGAACAGGGTCAGTGCGGCGCCTTGCAGAAAACCATTGGGCCCCAGCTTGAAACCGGCCAGGTTGGGAAACTTCTCCAGAATGATGGCGAACTTCAGGTCAAAGCTGAGGAAGAAGGCGACAAACAGCCCGAACAGCGCCAGCCAGGTCAGCAGTAACCGGGTGCGAAAGCCGAACAGGCCGGCGCCCGCAGGCTTTGCCACGGGCTTGGGGGAGGGGGGGAAGGTGCTCATTTGCTGATGTCGGCGCCAATCCATTTCTGCGACAGCTTGGCCAAGGTGCCATCAGCCTTCAGCTCGGCGAACACCTGGCGTACCTTGGCATCCCACTCAGGGTCGCCTTTTTCGATGGCTACCGCGTTGGGCTCTTCATACAGCGGCGCGCCGGCCAGCTTGAAGCGCTTGTCTTGCTGCAGGCGCGGCTGCGCGGTCACCAGGTTGGTAATGATGGCGTCCAGGCGCACGCCAGTGCCCAGGCCCAAGTCCTGGAAGGCGACGTTGTCAGTGTCGTAGGGCGCAGCCTGCACGAAGTCGAACGGGTAATCGATCTTCTGGTCTTCCTTGCCTTCAATGACCAGGTTCTTGTTCAGGTAGCTTTCGTAGCTCGATGCACTGATCGAACCCACCTTGCGGCCTTCCAGGTCTTTGGCGCCATGGATGCGTTCATCCGAGGCATTGACCACGATCACGGCGGGCGATGCGTAGTACTCCACGGGGAAGTCGAACACTTCGGCGCGCGCCTTGCTCGGGGTCATCGAGCAAATGCAGATGTCGTAGCGCCCGCTCCAACGGCCAGCGGCAATCACGTCCCAGGACGGTGTTTCCAGGCGCAGTTTGACGCCGAGCTTGTCGGCCACTGCCTTGGCCACGTCCACGTCGTAACCGTCGAGCTGGTTGTGGTCATTGAGGAAGGAAAACGGCGGGTAGCTTTCCATCAGCACGTTGACCATTTCCTTGCGCGATTCAACCCGCTCCAACGTGGCGCCAGCAAAGGCTTGGGTGGCAGTTGCGAGCAGTACAAGGCCCGCACCCAGCAGAGAAGAAAATCGCATGTACATACCTGATATGTTGGGCAAATGGGTGATAGGGTATTTAATAGTTATAACCCTAATCCCCATAATGAATTTTATTCATAAGAACCTTCAGAGAAGTTATATGGCAGAGCGAACGATGGTAATTCTGGACGGTGGCATGGGCCGAGAGCTGCAGCGCAGCGGTGCACCGTTTCGCCAGCCCGAGTGGTCGGCGCTGGCGCTGAGCGAGGCGCCGGAGGCGGTCGTGGGCGTGCATGCAGCCTTCATCGATGCGGGTGCGCAGGTCATCACCAGCAACAGCTATGCGGTAGTACCATTCCACATCGGTGAAGAACGCTTTGCCGCCGAAGGGCGACAGCTGGCCCATATCGCAGGCCAGCTTGCGCGGCACGCGGCAGATAGCGGCGCGCACCCGGTCAGGGTGGCGGGTTCGTTGCCGCCGCTGTTCGGGTCCTACCGCCCCGACCTGTTCCAGCCCGAGCGTGTGGCAGAGGTGCTGACCCCGCTGCTCCAGGGCCTGGCCCCGCATGTTGACCTGTGGCTGGCCGAAACCCAGAGCTCCGTGGCCGAAGTGCGGGCCATTCGTAGCCATTTGCCGGCAGACGGCAGGCCATTCTGGGTGTCCTTCACCCTGCAGGACGAGGACGTCGACGAGGTTCCGCGCCTGCGCTCCGGTGAACCGGTGGCCGACGCCATCGAAGCCGCAGTCAGCCTGGGGGTGGCTGCGGTGTTGTTCAACTGCAGCCAGCCGGAGGTGATCGGCGCCGCCATCGATGTCGCGCGCTCGGTCATCGAGCGACACAACGCCGAGATTGCCATCGGTGCCTATGCCAACGCCTTCCCGCCGCAGTCTAAAGAAGCCACTGCCAACGATGGCCTGGACGAACTGCGCGAAGACCTCGATCCGCCGGGTTACCTGGCATGGGCCAAGGACTGGCGTGCGCGTGGTGCCAGCATGGTCGGCGGTTGCTGTGGCATCGGCCCGGAGCATATCGCCGAGCTGAAGCGCAACCTGGCCTAAGCGCCCACGTGGCCGGGCGGCTTTTGCAGCGCCCGGTCCGCAGCCATTAAAAAAAACGCCAGTCAGACCCGGATTCCATCGTTTTTCAGGCCCCCGCCATCTCCCTATAGTCCGCTCAAGGCCGATGCTGCATCGGTGTACACAACTCAGCTGGGCGGGAACCGGATATGAACAACAACGAAAAATTCGAGGGCAATGCTGCGGCCGGTGTGGGGACGCGGGTCGTGTGGAGCGGGGAGCAGGTACAGCACCCGTACAACGCCACGCAGACCCCGATCGTGGTCAGCGCCGCTTATGGCTATAACGATATCGATGCCTGGTACGACGTGGCGCAGGGCAAGCAGCCGGGCTTCATCTACAGCCGCATGAGCAACCCCACGGTCGCCACGCTGGAAGCCAAACTGGCCGAGCTGGAGCAAGCCGAGTCGGCAGTCGCGTTCAGCAGCGGCATGGCGGCCATCAGTGCCGTGCTGCATACCTTCCTGTCCAACGGCAAACGCGTGGTGTCGACCCGCGACAGCTATGGCGGCACCAACAAGATCTTCGAAGAGTTCCTGCCGCGCATGGGCGTGCAAGTGTGCCTGTGCGATACCTTGGACACTGAAGCGCTGGAGCGCGAGATTGCCGCCGGCTGCGACCTGCTGTACCTGGAAACCCCCACCAACCCGACGCTGAAGGTGCTGGACATTCGTCGGCTGAGCGCCGCTGCGCACAAGGTGGGGGCGCTGGTGGTGGCCGACAACACCTTTGCCACGCCACTGAACCAGAACCCGCTGGCGCTGGGTGTTGATGTAGTGGTGCACAGCGCAACCAAGTTTCTGTCCGGGCATGGTGACGTGCTGGGTGGGGTGGTGTGCGGCGTGGAGGCGTTGATGGCTCAGGTGCGGCACTACCGGGAAATCAACGGTGCGGCGCTGGACCCGTTCTCGGCCTACCTGATCATCCGCGGTATCAAGACCCTGGCAGTGCGCCTGCGCCAGCAGCAAGCCAGTGCCATGGCGTTGGCCCTTTACCTGAGCACCGAGCCGCTGGTTGAAGCTGTCAACTACCCAGGTTTGCCGACGCATGCCGGGCATGCCATTGCCAAGGCGCAAATGCGCGGGTTTGGCGCCATTGTCAGCTTCGTGCTGAAGGGCGGCATGCCGACCGTGGCCCGTTTGCTGCCGCGGCTGAAGTATGCCCATCGGGCCGGCAACCTCGGCGCGGTAGAAACCATCTATGGCCCGGCGCGCACCACCAGCCATGTCGAGAACACTTTGGAAGAGCGCCTGGCGCTGGGCATTTCCGAAGGGCTGGTGCGCATTTCAGTGGGCATCGAGGAAACCGATGACCTGCTGGCGGACCTGGCACAGGCCTGTGCATCGGTGCGTGAGGAACTGGCCGTTGCAAAGGAATTGCACGCTGACGCAGACGCCTGCCAGCGCCCGGTGCAGGCCTGAGGCTGGCGTGTAGCACTCACCCGTGCGGTGGGTGCCACTTCATGAAGTCGAACAAAAACAATATGCAAGGCAACTCGATTCGCTCTGCCAAGACGAGGTCGTTGCTACGTCCTTGCCCGCCAACTTTCATGAGTAACCCACAATGTCCGTGCAGACAACCACAACTAGAAATGCCTCGGCGCATACCTTCAAGCAGGATATGCAAACCCGCCACATCGTCATGCTGGCACTGGGCGGTGTGATAGGCACCGGCCTGTTTCTCACGTCGGGCTACACCGTTAACCAGGCCGGCCCGTTGGGCGCGGTTATCGCCTACATACTCGGCGCAATCATGGTGTACCTGGTCATGATGTGCCTGGGCGAGCTGGCGGTACACATGCCGGAAGTCGGCTCGTTCAGCAGTTATGCCACGCGTTACCTCGGCCCGGGTACCGGCTACATGGTGGCCTGGATGTACTGGCTGACCTGGACGGTGGCCATCGGCTCCGAATTCACCGCTGCGGGCATCCTGATGGTGCGCTGGTTCCCCGACACGCCGGTATGGATGTGGAGTGCGCTGTTCGGCGCTGCGGTGTTCATCAGCAATATCATTTCGGTGCGATCGTTCGCCGAAACCGAATTCTGGTTGTCACTGGTCAAGGTGTTGGCCGTCATCGCCTTTCTGGTGGTGGGCGGCGGAGCCATTCTGGGTGGCTTCGAGATCCAGCAGGCGCACAGTGCAGGGCTGGGCAATTTTACCCGTGAAGGGTTGTTCCCCACCGGTTTCTGGTCAATTGCCATGACCCTGCTGGCAGTGGCCTTCGCGTTCTCGGGTACCGAGCTGATCGGCATCGCTGCCGGCGAAACCAAAGACCCGGAAAAGAACGTGCCCAAGGCCATTCGCACCACGGTGCTGCGCCTGGCGCTGTTCTTCATCGGCACCATCTTTGTGCTGGCCACCTTGCTGCCGCGTGAACAGGCCGGGGTTATTGAAAGCCCGTTCGTGATGGTCTTTGCGATGATTGGTATCCCGTATGCGGCCGATATCATGAACTTCGTCATCATCACCGCGCTGCTGTCTGCCGCCAACTCCGGCCTCTACGCCGCTTCGCGCATGCTCTGGACCCTCAGCGACCAAGGCAACATGCCCCGCCGTTACGCCACGCTGTCGCGCCGCGGCACACCCTTCAATGCAATCGTGCTGAGCATGGCTGGCGGCATGGCTTCGCTGTTGAGCAGTGTGTTTGCCCCCGACACCATCTACCTGGCGCTGGTGTCGATTTCAGGGTTGGCCGTGGTGGTGGTGTGGATCAGCATCGCGGCCAGCCAGATCGCATTCCGCCGTCATTACATCGCCAGCGGCGGCAAGCTCGAGGACCTCAAGTTCCGGGTGCGTGGCTACCCGTTCGTACCACTGGGGGCCATTTTCTGCTGCGTACTGGCCTGCGTCGGTATTGCCTTCGACCCTGCTCAGCGTGTTGCCTTGTACTTCGGCTTGCCCTTCATTGCCTGGTGCTACCTGGCCTATTGGCTGACGTGCAAATACCGCAGCCGCCGTACGGCCCCGCTGGAAATCGTTGCCCCAGGTTCCGAGGCCGCCTGAGCAGGTGATACTAGGCCACCGGAACCTAGCCACGAGAAGCCGCCGATGACTCAGAAAACCCTGCCCCCCCTGAACTGGCTGAGAGCCTTCGAAGTGTCGGCGCGTTACTTGAACTTCACCCATGCGGCAGAAGAGCTGCACCTTACCCAAGGGGCCGTGAGCCAGCAGATTCGTCACCTGGAAAGCCAATTGGGTGTGGCGCTGTTCAAGCGCCTGCCGCGCGGGTTGGGGCTGACCGAAGAAGGGCAGTCCTACCTGCCGGTGGTGCAGGACGCCATCAGCCGCCTTGCGGTAGGCACCAATGAAATCTTCGGGCAACGCCAGCGTCGGCCCCTGAAGGTACGCGGCAGCCTGTCGTTCCTGCACTTCTGGCTGGCCCCCCGGCTGGCCGACTTTCGGCGTTCGCACCCGCAGGTGGACATCCGCTACATCAGCAACCTGTGGGTCAAGGAGCTGGATGCCGAAGATGATCTGGAAATCCGCTGGGGCAGCGGGCAGTGGGCCGGGGTAGAGGCGCAGCGCCTGACCCGCGACATGCTGGTGCCGGTGTGCGCACCCGCGCTGCTGGCCGGTTGCCCGCTGCGCGACCCGCGCGACCTGGCCCATGTGCCGTTGCTGCATGTGCTGGGTTACGAGGAGGGGTGGGGCTACTGGCTGGAGCGGGTCGGCGCCGATCAGGTCGACTCTTCCAGTGGCCTGCAGTTCGACACGCTGGTGTCGACCCTGCGCATGGCGGAGCTGGGGCTGGGCGTGGCGCTGGCACGCTCGTCGCTGGTAGAGGACCTGCTGCAGGAGGGGCGGCTGGTCGCTCCCTTTGCCCAGCGTATCGAGGCAAGCGAGTCGTTTTTCCTGGTGCGCGGCCTGGGTGAAGCGTTGTCCCCGGATGCCCAGGCGTTCAGCCATTGGCTGGTGGCCATGGCGCATCGTTAACTTATGTAGCTATCTGGAGCACCGATGCAGTACACATCCACGCGCGGCAACGAGACACGGGTCGATTTCCGCACGGCATTGCTTTCTGGCCTGGCCGACGATGGCGGGCTTTATGTACCCACCTCGGTGCCAGTGTTCAGCCCACAGGAAATTGCCAGCTGGTCGTGGTTGCCCTTCGACGAACTGGCCTGGCGGGTAATGGCACCGTTTGTCGGCGATACCCTCGACGAGCCTACCCTCAGGGCGCTGGTCAGCGACAGCTATCGCGGGTTCCGCCACCGCGGCATTGCGCCGTTGCAGCAGCTTGGCCATAACGAATGGATCCTGCAGCTTTTCCATGGGCCTACCCGGTCCTCCAAGGACTTTGCCGCGCAGTTGCAGGCGCGTTTTGTCCGGCACTTTCTGGGGGCGGAGTGCGAGCGGGTCATGCTGGTCGGTGCCAGCAACGGCGATACCGCAGTAGCGGCTATCGAAGCGTTGCGGCATTGCCCTGCAGCAGGCTTGCTGGCGCTATACCCCAGCGCAGGCACGCCCGCCGACCGTGCTGCAGTGATGCGCAGCGCCGCGTCTGACAGCGTGAGCTGCGTGGCCGTGGATGGCAGCTTTGACGATTGCCAGTCGCTGGTGTCGGCGCTGCTGCGTGATTGGCCATGCCCCGGGCTGATTCCGGTCAGCTTCAACTCCACCAACTGGGTCGGTGTGCTGGCGCAGATCGTGTTCTATTTCCATGCAGCGCTGCAGCTCGGTGGCGGAATACGCCCGGTCGGGTTCAGCATCCCCACGGCCAGTTTTGCCGAGATCTACGCAGGGTTCATTGCCCAGAAAATGGGCCTGCCGATCAACCAGATCATCGTCTCCACCAACCGCAACGATGCCTTGCACCGGTTCATCCACTGCAACCGCTACAGCCGTGGCTCAACCAGCCAGACCTTGTCACCGGTCATGGACTTTTCGCTGTTCTCCAACCTGGAGCGCTTCGTCTGGGAACTGTATGACCGCGATGGTGGGGCGACCCGGGCACTGATGGAGCACTTCGAGGCGTGTGGCGAGCTGAGCATCGGCAACCGCCAGTGGTTGCATGCGCGCATGCTGTTCGACTCCTATGCCGTGGACGACGTGCTGATTCGCGAAGAAATTGTCACGCTGTTCCACGAAACGGGCAGCGCAGTAGACCCCCATGCCGCGACAGGGGTATTCGCCGGGCGCCTGCACCGGCGCAACATCGGTGCGCCCATCGTTACGCTGGGGCAGTTTGCCCCCGAAAAGTCTGCCGGGCTGCTGGCGGAGCTGGGGGCCTGGCACGGTGAGGTGCCGGCCGGCGCGGTCGGCACAGCGGGTGATGGGCCGCTGTTGGCACCTGACGACCTGGCCGGTGTTCATGCCTTGTTAACCCGGTTGCAGGCTGGGCGATGAAGCGCATCCTCGATCCCCTGGACGAGCGCATTCTCGCCGAGCTCACCGCCAATGCGCGTATTGCCCACGCCGAGTTGGGGTTGAAGGTGAACCTGTCGCGCAATGCGGTACGCCAGCGCATCGAGCGCCTGGAGCGCGACGGCGCCATTCAGGGTTATACCCTGCGCATCGGTGAGGGCAGACGGCCGGCGTCGTTGATCAACGCGGTGATCTTCGTCTACCGCTATGACCGCATGCGCGGTGAGGCGGTACTCGATGCACTGCGCCAGATCCCCGAGGTGATCCAGTGTGAAGTGCTCAGCGGCGAGTTCGACCTGATGTTGCGCGTCGAGGCCTCCAGCCCGGAGCGGGTGCATCATGTGTGGAAGGAAATCGCTGCAATGCCCGGGGTGGAGAACACGGTGACTTCGTTCGTCCTGGCTGCGGTGGTCTGAACCGCGTCTTTGCATTGGCTAGCACAACGCCGCCTGGGTTCGCGCCCAGGCGGCGTTGTGCGTTTTGCCCCGGCGCAGGTGCGCGCTTTGCACTGGCCAAATTGGCCAATAAATACAGCGGATTGCCATATTCAACTGGCAGTGCACGGCTCTTACGCTAGTCCTCATCGACCCACTGCCTGAGCAGGACAGCAAACCATGACCGAATACAAAATTGCACTCGTTGGCTTTGGTGGCGTTAACCGCGCTCTTGCCCAACTGATCGCCGAACGCAATGCGCGCTGGCAGCAAGAGTTGGGCTTTGGCCTGAAAATCGTTGGTGTCACCGACTTGTTCCTGGGGTCGGTGATCGACCACGACGGCCTGGATGCCGCCATGCTGGCCGCGCTGCCGGCCCAGAAGGGCGCGCTGGCGCAAATCCCTCAAGGTTCGGCCGAGGCGTTCAATGAGGCGGTGATCAAGCAATCAGGCGCCGACATCATCGCCGAGGCCACATTCACCAACCCCAAGGACGGTGAGCCGGCAGCAACCTTCTGCCGCTGGGCGCTGGAGGCGGGCAAGCACGTGGTCACCACCAACAAGGGGCCGATTGCCTTGCATGCCCAGGCGCTCAAGGCCTTGGCCCAGGCCAACAATGTGTCGTTCGAATACGAAGGCGCCGTAATGAGCGGCACACCGGTGCTGCGCATGGCGCGCCAGACCCTGGCGGGCGCGGGCCTAGTGGGTTTCGAGGGCATTCTCAACGGGACTTCGAACTATGTGCTAACGCGCATGGAGGAAGGGCTTGGCTTCGACGAGGCGGTGGCCCAGGCACAAGCGCTTGGCTTTGCCGAGGCTGACCCGACCGCCGATGTGGAAGGCCATGACGTACGCCTGAAGGTGGTGATCCTCGCCAATGAGTTGCTCGGCGCCTGTCTGCAGGTGGGTGATGTGGCGTGCAGCGGTATCAGTGCCATCGACAGCGCGGCTATCGAGCGGGCACGGGCGGCGGGCGAGCGTTGGAAGCTGGTCGGCAGTGCCCGCCGTGAGGCCGATGGCTCGGTGCGAGCCAGCGTCGAAGCGAAGCTGCTGCCTGGCCATCACCCCTTGGCAGGTATTTCAGGCGCCACCAATGCGCTGGCGTTCGACACCGAGTTGCTGGGGGCTGTAACCGTGTCCGGCCCGGGGGCGGGGCGCATCGAAACGGCTTTTGCCCTGCTTTCGGACATCATCGCCATTCACACGGCCGGCCATTCGGCCTGAGGAGCAACGTTCATGAGCCTGACTTCCGTTTCCCGGGCGCTTGTTCAGCAACCCGCCTTGATCGATGTGTACAACCCCTTCGATGGCAGCCTGGTCGGCAGCGTCGACAATCTCGGGGCAGAAGCGGTGCCTGCCTTGCTCGCCCGTGCCCGTCAGGGTGTGCGTGAAAGTGCGGCGCTGCCCCGGCACCGCCGGGCACACATTCTTGAACACGCCGCTCAGCTCATTGAACGGGATGCGGCAGACTTTGCCGGCCTGATCGTCGATGAAGCGGGCAAGACCCTGCGGCAGGCCGAAAAAGAGGTCAAACGCTGCATCAACACGCTCAAGCTGTCTGCAGAAGAGGCGCGGCGCAACGCCGGTGAGGTGGTGCCTTTCGATGCCTATGAAGGCTCCGAATCGCGTCAGGGCTGGTTCACCCGCGAGCCGTTGGGGCTGATCCTTGCCATCACGCCTTACAACGACCCGCTCAACCTGGTGGCGCACAAGCTGGGGCCAGCACTTGCAGGGGGCAATGCAGTCATTCTGAAACCCTCGGAACTGGCCCCTCTTTCTGCCCTGAAACTGGTGCAGTACCTGGTGGATGCAGGGTTGCCGGAGGCCGTCGTCACCGTAGCCACAGGGGGCGCCGAACTGGGCAAGGCGCTGGTGGCCGTGCGTGAGGTGCGCATGGTTTCCTTTACGGGCGGTTTCGCGACGGGCGAACAGATTGCGCACGGGGCTGGCTTGAAAAAGCTTGCCATGGACCTTGGCGGCAACGCCCCGGTGCTGGTGCTCAAGGACTGCGACCTTGAAGCCACGGTCGAATCGTGTGTGTCGGGCGCGTTCTGGGCGGCCGGGCAGAACTGCATCGGCACCCAGCGCATTCTCGTAGATGCCTCGATCTACGAGGCGTTTCGTGCACGCTTCGTGGCATTGACCCAGGCGATGGTCTGGGGCGATCCGGGCCGGCGCGAAACCGATATGGGGCCGATGATCACCGAAGCGGCTGCACGGCAGATCGAAGCACGCGTCAACCAGGCGCTTGAGGGCGGTGCCCGCCTGCTCTGCGGCCACCAGCGTCAGGGGGCGGTCTATGCGCCGACAGTGCTCGAAAGCGTTGACCCCGTCAGCCGGCTGTGGCTTGAGGAGGTTTTCGCACCGGTGGTGATGCTGGCGCCCTTCGAGACTGTCGAGCAGGCGATAGCGCTGGCCAATGCCCCGGAGTACAGCTTGCATGCCGGTGTGTTCACCCGCGACCTGTCGCTGGCGTTGAACCTGGCCCGGCGTATCGTGGCCGGCGGTGTAATGATCAACGACTCTTCCGACTACCGCTTCGATGCCATGCCATTTGGTGGGGCCAAGTATGGGAGCCTTGGGCGTGAGGGGGTGCGGTTTGCCTACGAGGACATGACCCAACCCAAAGTCGTCTGCTTCAATCAGATGGGTTGAGGGGGAGGGTACCTCGATGATCACTCGCTACGGATCAAGCGCGCGGATGTCACTGGCGGTCAGTTACAGGGGCCTGTTTGAAACGGCAGGCATCGTGGCGGATGACCTGCAACAGGATGTGCAGGGGCAGTTGCGTCAGGCGCTGAGCGTGATCGACGGCCTGATGGTGCAGGCCAACGTCGGCAAGGCGCAGCTGACGCGGGTTCAGATGTGGCTTGCCGACTACCGCCACTTCGACCAGGTCAACGAAGTGTATGACGCCTGGTTGCAAGGCTGTGCCAAACCGGTGCGGGCCTGCGTGGGCGCAGCCCTGGGGGATGGCTACCTGGTAGAGGTGCAGGTGTTCGCTGTGTGCCCTGGGTGCCCGGATTCACTGTGACCGCTAGGCTGAAAGCGCAGACCAGTTGCTTGACATGGGCAGGCCTCGGCCTGATCGCAAAATCATCCCTGCCATGACCAAACCGGGCAGCGTTGCTTATCGCAATTGCCCGGCGTCATTCATCCACGCTACCATTGTGAATAATTCCTATTAGCATAATGGCCGGCCCCATGAATGCCTCTCCCAGTGCTCCAGCCCCTGGTTTCGACCTGGAGGAACTCTACCGTTCCCACCATGGCTGGATTCGCCAGTGGCTCCAGCGCAAGCTCGGCAATGCCCATGATGCGGCGGAACTGGCCCAGGATGTGTTCGTTCGGCTGTTGTCCAAACCCCGTGTGTTCAATGACCACGAGCATGCCCGTGCGTACCTGGGACGTATGTCGCGCAATGCGTGTGTGGACTTCTGGCGACGGCGGCGGGTGGAGCAGGCTTATCTGGAAGTGCTGGCCACCCAGCCCGAGCAACTTGCGCCTTCGCTGGAACATCAGGCCGTTATCCTCGAAACCCTCGAGCAACTGCAGGCAATGTTCGAGCGTATGCCCCAGCGCGTGGCCGAGGCATTTTCCATGGCGCAGTTGCAGGGCATGAAGCAACGCGAGATCGCCGAGCAGTTGGGCGTGAGCGAGCGCAGTGTGAACAGTTACCTGGCTCAGGCTATGTACCAATGCCTGCTGCTGGAAGCCGAACTGGATGGCTCGCTGGCATGAGCAGGGCGCCACTCGACCATGGCGTACTGCAAGCGGCTGCCGGTTGGTTCGCACGGCTGCACGCGGCGCAGAATGACGCTGCGATCCAGGCGCAGTGGCATGCGTGGCTGAACGAGGATGCGCGGCATCGCCTGGCCTGGTCGTACGTAGAGAACATCAATCAGCGCTTTGGTGGCCTTGGCGGCCAGGCAGAGCAGGCTCGGCAAGTGTTCGACAGCGTGCGCCGTGACCGGCATTCGCGCAGGGCCGTGCTCGGTAGCCTCTGTGTGGCGGGTGTGGCAGGTGTGTTGGGTTGGGGCGGATGGCAGCGTGGTTGGGTCGATTCGCCACGTGCCTGGTTCGCCACTTACCGCACTGGCCTGGGTGAGGTGCGGCCGGTCACCCTGGCCGATGGCAGCCAGCTGTGGCTGAACGGCGGGACGGCGCTGGATGTGCAGTTCGATGAGGGATCAAGGCAATTGCGCCTGTATCGCGGAGAAATCCTGATCGAGTCCGGCAAGGACCCACGTCCACTTTCCGTGGTGACGAGGGCAGGGCGGGTGCAACCGCTTGGCACGCGCTTCAGTGTCCGGGACCAGGGGTTGCAGACCACCTTGAGCGTATTTGCCGGCGCCGTGCAGGCAACTTGCTCCGGCAGCGGCAGGCAAACCACGCTGCAAGCCGGGCAAATGATGGTGTTCGACGCGCAGCAAGTCGGCGCCCCATCAACTGCACAACGCTTGCGCGAGGATTGGAGCCGCGGTGTGTTGGTGGCGGAGGACATGCCGCTGGCTCAGATGATCGGCATTCTGCGCGATTACCGCCTTGGCCACTTGGGCATCGACCCGGCGATTGGAAGCCTGCGTGCGGTCGGCACCTTCCCGTTGCTCGACACCGACCGTGCGTTGGCCATGCTCGAGCGTGCGTTGCCCATCCGGGTTGTGCGTACCTTGCCTTGGTGGGTCTCCATCGAGGCGGTCTGAAGTTTTTTCAAAATTCTTTTTCCGGTTTTGCGACGCTCATTCGCTTGGTGGGATGACGCTACTTCATCCTCTTTGCGAAAGGATTCTTCCATGCTGCTTCGCGACTCTGCTTCCGCGCACCGTCATCCGTTGGCCCTGGCCATTTTGCTAGCCCTTGGCGGCCACGTTGCCGTCGCCGAGGCCGACAGCAGTGCTGCAGCCCAAAGCGTGGTATTCGACATTCCAGCCGGGCCATTGGCGCGCCAACTGAACCTGTTGGCCAGCCAGGCCGGGCTGTTGATCGGCGGTGATGCGGCGCTGACGGCCAACAAGCAGAGCCAGGCGGTGCACGCCTTGAGCGTAGAGGTGGCGCTGGCGCAGATGCTGGCCGGCACCGGTGTGGCGGCCGTGCGCACGGGTGAGCGGGAGTTCCAGCTGGTGAGCCAGGCCGAAGATGCGGCAGGCGCGATGACCTTGGGCGCCACCACCATCTCGGGCCAGGGCCTGGGTGCTGTGACGGAGGGTACAGGGGCTTATGCGACGGGCCGTTCGTCCACTGCCACCAAGCTGCCGATGAGCCTGCGTGAAACGCCCCAGTCGGTCACGGTGGTCACCCGTCAGCGCATGAACGACCAGAATATGAAGAACCTTGACGACGTAATGCGTAACGCCACCGGCGTCACCATCATCAAGAACGGCAGCGAGCGCTCGCTGTACCAGGCTCGCGGGCAGACGGTCGACAACCTGCAGATTGATGGCGTGCCGACCAACATTGGCAACCCGTACTCGATGGATACCATTTCCAAGCCCAACACCGACATCTACGACCGCGTGGAAGTGGTGCGGGGCGCCACCGGCCTGATGGAAGGCGCGGGTAATCCGTCGGCCTCCATCAACCTGGTCCGCAAGCGGCCCACGGCCGAGCACCAGGCGTTGATCGAAACATCGGTCGGCTCCTGGGACGACTACAAGACCATGGTCGACCTGTCTGCGCCGCTGAACGAAGCAGGCACCCTGCGCGGCCGCTCGGTCATTACATACAACAATGCCAACAGCTACCTGGACACTGCCCAGAAAGAAAACCAGCTGTTCTACGGGATTATCGAGGCCGACCTGGATGAGTCGACCCTGGCCACCTTCGGTTTTACCTACCAGAAGGACCGCAACTCAGGTTATGACTGGTCGGGCCTGCCCAGCAAGCAGAGCGGCGCGTTCTACCCAGTTTCGCGCTCTACCTCGCTGACCGGCGAGTGGAACCACCTGGACAAGCGCAATACCACCGTGTTCGCCGACATCCAGCACACCTTTGCCAACGGCTGGAAGGGCGTGGTGGCCGTGAACCAGATGTGGGCCAAGTCGGACTTCCTGGGTAACTACACCTACCCGGGTGGTGGTACCGACCTGTTCACCCTCAACCCCCGCCACTTTCACTTCGATGATACCCAGACCAGCATCGACGGTTATTTCACCGGCCCGTTCCAGCTGCTGGGCCGCCAGCATGAGCTGATCGTTGGCGGCAACTGGAACAAGGATGACTTCGACTATCACGGCGGGCGCGACGCAACCTATCGCTACATCGTCGACATGAACAACCTGGCAGCCTTCGATCCACCCAGCCCGACTGCCCTCAACGTCAACCAGTGGCAATACAACCGCACCCAGGAGCAGAAGGGCGTGTATGGGGCCAGCCGGTTCAGCCTCACCGACAGCACCACATTCATCCTCGGCAGCCGCCTGAGCTGGTACAGCCACGATTCGCTGGACGATACCAATGGCGTGCGTGAAGCCTCCGACCGCAAGCACTTCTCCAAGAGTGGCGAAGTCACCCCTTATGCGGGCCTGGTGCAGGACCTGAACGAAAACTGGTCGGCCTACGCCAGCTACACCGAAATCTTCAAGCCGCAGAGCGCGCAGGATGTGAATGGCACCACGCTCCTGCCAATGACCGGCAGCAACTACGAGATCGGCTTGAAGGGTGAGTTCCTGGACAAGCGCCTGCAAACTGCCATCGCGCTGTTCCAGGCTGACCAGACCGGCCGTGCCGAGCGGGTAACCTGTGCGCAGACCTGGGCTTGCTACCGCGCGTCCGACAAGGTGCGCAACAAAGGCATCGAGCTGGAACTGACCGGTGAGGTACTGCCGAACTGGAATGTATCGGCGGGGTATACCTATACCCAGTCCAAGTACATCGGCGGCCAGCAGAAAGGCGACGATTTCAACGGCGCCTCGCCACGCCACCTGTTCAAAGTTGCGACCGACTATCGTCTGCCTGGTGCGCTTGACCAGCTGCGGGTAGGTGGCAGCTTCTATGCGCAGAGCAAGATGACCCAGACCGAGGTTGGGGCAGACTACAAGCTCCAGCAGGACGCTTACCACCTGACCAACCTGCATGCGATCTACGAGATCAACAAGAACCTTGAGGTGCAGTACAACCTGGATAACGTGTTCGACAAGAAGTACTACCAGACCTTGGGCAACCCCAATTACTGGAACTTCTATGGCGAACCACGCAACTTCAACGTGGCGTTGCGGGCACGGTTCTAACCGGCAGACTTGACTCCCGCAACGCTGACATCGCCGCATCTGCTACATCCAGCACGCGCGCGGCGATTAACCGGCTACTAGAAACTGTACCGGGCAGTCAGTTTCACGTTACGTGGGTCACCGTAGATGTCGTATGGGCTCCACCCACCGTTGGCGACGCTACTGTAGTAGGTGCGGTCGAACAGGTTGTTGACGTTGACCTGCAGGTCTAGCTGCTCGCTGGCCTTGTAGCCTGCCACCAGCCCGACCACCGTGTACGAGCCCTGCTGGTTTTGCCATGCAGTAGCACCGGCGCCCCCAGAGGTACGGATGCGGCTCTGTTGGTAGATATCACCGCCAATGCGCCAGCGCTGCAGCTCGCCGGGCAGGTTGTAGATCGTGGACAGTTTGAATAGCTGGCGCGGTTTGGCACGGTCGAAGTCTTCGCCTTCGCGGGCCTTGTTGGCGTCGCTGACGTACTTGGTCTGGGTATAGGTGTAGCCCGCAGCCAGCTGCCAGTTGTCGGTCAGGGCGCCTTGAATTTCCAGGTCGATGCCCTTGCTGCGTACCAGGCCGGCCGCCTCGTAGCAGGCACTGGCGGCGCCCGAACCGCAACCCTTGTTGTCAGGTAACTCCTGGGCGCGGTTCTTCTGGTCAATTTGAAAAACAGCCAGGCTGGCGTTCAGTGCGCCACCAAAGTATTCGCCCTTGATGCCCGCCTCGTAGTTTTCACCCACCACAGGGTCGAGCACTTTTCTGTCCATGCCTTTGCTGGTCTGCGGCTTGAAAATATCTGTGTAGCTGACATAGACCGAGTGATGGGCGTCCAGGTCGTAGATCAGGCCGGCATAGCGGGTCAGGTTACGCGTGATCTTGTAGTTGCCTTCACTGTTTTCGCTGTCATCGAATTCATACCAGTCGAGACGGCCGCCGAGAATCAGCGACAGTGGTTCAGTCAGGCGCAGGCGGCTGCTGGCATAAACGCTGTCCTGTGTGGTGGTCTCGGGCAGGCCGTCAGAGCCGGTAACGTAATCCGGTTTGGCATGACCACGGGGGTTCCATTCGAAGGGGTTGCTGCCGGTGTCGATGAAATCGCTCCAGGCCTTGCCAGAACGATAATCCAGCTGGCGCTTGCTGACGCCCAGGGTCAGGTCATGTGTCTGGCCGAGCAACTGGAAGGGGCCGCTGAGTGCCAGGTCGTAGCCTTTTTCCTTTTGCTCCATGGCTTCTGTCCATAGATAGTGGCGATCATATTCCCATACCGAAGAGGCCAATACGTCGGTGTCGGTTTTCGTCTGCATGGCCGCCAGGCGAAGCGACCAGTCATTGGCGAAGGCATGCTCCAGGGTGGCGAAATAGCCGGTGGTGCGATTGTCCGAATATTCCCAGTCATGGCCTAGGAAGGTGTCGCGCGGTAGCCCGAGGTGGCCGCCGCCCCGGGCCATGGGCAACCCGCCCCAGATATAGTTGGTGTGGTTCTTCTGGCGGTAGGCCCCCAGCGTGAGGGTGGTGCTTTCGCTAAGGTCGGCGTCGACTACGCCGTAGAACAGGTCGTGATCACTCTCTACCGAATCACGGAAGCTTTTGGCGTCCTGCCGGGAGACCACGGTGCGGGCACGCAGGGTGCCGTTTTCATTGAGCGGGCCGCCGACATCCAGCGTGCCGGTGTAATCGTCCCAACTACCAGCACTGCCGGTGAGCGTGCCCTGAAATTCATGGGTGGGGCGCTTGCGAATCAGGTTGATTGCACCACCGGGGTTGCCGGCGCCTTGGGCCAGCCCGGTGGCCCCGCGTACGATCTCCACCCGGTCATACATGGCCAGGTTTGCTTCCCCACTGGGCAGGTAGGTCAGGAAGCTGGTGGGAAACCCGTCGTACATGATGTTGTCGACGTCAAAACCGCGGGCGCTGAAAGATGGCCGCCCAGCGCCACCGGAGTTACTGAGAAAAATCCCCGGCGCACTTTTGACCACATCGCTGATAGTCGTCATGGCCTTGTCGTCCATGCGCTTGCGCGTAACCACGCTGACCGACTGCGGCGTTTCGCGCAGACTCAAGGGTAGCTTGGTGGCAGTCTGCATCGTGCCGGTGGTGTAGGAACCGCTGTTCTCGGTAGTTGCCGACAGGCCCTGCCCGGTAATGCTGGTAGCGCCCAGCTCCATGCCTGTGCCCATTGCCTGCGGGGTCAGCAGGTACAGACCATTGCCTTGTGGTGAAGCTTGCAGGCCTGTGCCTTGCAGCAGTTGGTGCAGGCCGTCTTGCACGCTGGTGGCGGCGTTCAGGCCAGGGCTGCGCAAACCTTCCACCAGCCCCGGTTCGATGGGAAGGGTGATATCCGCCTGGCTGGCGAACTCGGCGAGGACGCTGCTCAGGTTACCGGCTGGTACCTGAAAGGTACGGCTCTGCTGCGCGGTCTGCCCGGCGGCTTGCGACCCAACTGCCGCCAGGCTGCCACCGGTGATGATCAGGCCCAGTGCAGCAGCATGCACTGCCCGCGCCAATGGTTGCATGCCCTGTGTCGTCGCCATGTGTTCGTCCCCGCCCTGTGAAAGTGATGTGCTTACGGAAGGGACACGCAGCTTGAGGAAAACACGACAACGATTCTTTCTACGCGTTGGCACGCGCAGTGAGGGTGACCCAGTAAGGCGTCCGGTAGTGGACATCCACCGGCAATGTCTGGCTTAGGGCGCGCAGAATCTGATCGGTGTCGCGCAACTGGAAGGTGCCGGAAATCAGCAGCCCGGCCACGGCCGGATCGCACCGCAACAGGCCGGGGCGATAGCGCCCCAGCTCGCTGATGAAGTCATCCAGGCGCGTCTTTTCTACCCGCAGCACATGGCTGAGCCAGTCGAGATGATGCTGGGCCAGCGGCATGGGGGGCTGTGCAGCCTGGATGCTGACATGGGTTTGCTGGCCGGCAGCCAGGCGCACCAGGCCATCATCACCCGGTGACAACCGCGGGCGCACTTCGACAGCGCCCTCCAGTGCGGCGAGGAACGTGCTGCCTGGGTAATGACGCACTAGCAAACGGCTACCGAGCGTGGTGATTTGCGCTTCGGCGGTATCGACGATGAATGGGCGCCTTGCAGGCTCGCTCAGCACCTCGACCAGCATCTCACCGGTGATAAGGTGCACGCGGCGAGCACTGTCGTCGTAGGCGATATCGACGGCGCTGCCGGTATTCAGACGAATCTGCCCGCCATCCGGCAGGTGCACGGTGCGTAGCTCCCCGGCGGCGGTACGCGCGTCCGCACGCCATTCGCGCCACGGCAGCTCTCGGTAGGCTGCGAGGCCAAGCGGAGCGGCGGCGATCAGCAGCGCAAGGGTCTTGAGCGCATTCCGGCGTTCCTGGCTGCGCGGGCGCTCCAGGGCCGCCCGTGCGGGTTCACCGGTAAGCTGCTGTGCCCGGCTGCTGAAGCGCACGGCCAGTTGCCAGGCGCGTTCGTGGTCAGTGTGCCGCGCTCGCCACTCGGCACCGGCCGCATGCTCTGCGGCGCCGGCGCTGCTGTTCTGCAAGCGCACGAACCAACTGGCCGCTTCACGGGCAATGCGCCGGTCGATGGGCGTATTACTCATGTTGCACGCACAGGCTGGCGAGCACTATGCATTCCTCAAACGCCCGCGCAAGGTGGCGTTGTACCGTGCGTACGCTGAGCTTGAGCCGGCTGGCGATCTCTTCTTGTGTATAACCTTCCAGTTGCGCCATCAGAAACGCCTGCCGGCTTTGGGCTGGCAGCAGCGCAAGTACCTGGTCAACTTCGTCGAGGGCTTCGAGCACCAGCGCCTGATGTTCCAACGACGGTGCCAGTGCTTCCGGTGTTTCCGCCAGCGCGGCCAGATAGGCTTGCTCCAGTGACCGGCGGCGGTAGAAGTTGATGGTCAGGCGATTGGCAATGGTGGCCAGATAGGCGCGCGGAGCCGAGCAGTTCAGTGGTTCGCCAGCCGCACTGCAGAGAAGCCGCACGAACGTGTCCTGGGCCAGGTCTGCGGCATCGGCGGCACTGCCCAAGCGCTTGCGCAACCAGCTCTGCAGCCAACTGTGATGGTGGCTGTAGAGCTGATCGATGGCCTGATGCTGGTGGTGGTTTACCGATGAAGTGGATTGCACGGGATAGAATGAATGTTAATGAGAATTCATCGCATTCTATCAGGGTAGGGGCGCGCGCGTACAAGCAAAAGGTTCAGCTTCCCTCAATCTGCCTTAATTCATCAGCTTCGCACTAATGCGGGGAATACGCGCACATAAACCAGCTCACTCAACAGTTCCACCAGCGTCTGGGTAATCACTGCCGCTGCGGCCAGGCCGCGAATGTCCTCCGGCAAAGCTAACGCCAGCGGCAACACCACCAGCGAATTACGCGTGGCGGCGCTGAAGGTTACCGAACGTGCTTCGGTGGCCGGCAGGCGCAGCAGACGCGCCGAGATGAAGCCGAGCGCTGGCGCCAGTAGCATGAAGCCGATGTACACCGGAATCACCGGCAGCAAGCGGTCGAAATCACGCAGCACCACGTCAATCTGCGAAGCGATCACGACCACCAGCACCAAGGCCATGGCTGGCACGGGCAACCACGCCCAGGCGTCATTCCAGGCCGCGACTGTGCGCGAGCGGCGGGCACCGAGGCTGGTGAGCACGGCAAGCAGCATGGGCAGCACGATCAGCAGCACGAAGGCTTCCACGAACGGGGTGATGGAAATGGCCACGTTGTTGCTGTCTCCCAGCATCAGGGCGAGGTAGATCGGCAGCAGTGCCAATTGCACCAGCAATAGCACGGGTGTGGCGGCCAAGGTCAGGCGCGAGTCGCCTTTGCCGATGTGGGTGAACACCACCACGTAGTCGATGCAGGGTGTAAGCAGTACCAGCAGCGCGCCAACAAGGATCGCCGTGTGCTCGACCAGCCCACGGGTAATTGCCCAGACCAGCAGCGGGACGAGGATGAAATTGGCCAGTAGCAGGGCAGCGATGAAACGCCGATTGCCCAGGCCCTGGCGCAGGTCGAGGAAGGGTATTTGCAGAAACATCGCGTACATCAGCACGGCAATGGCGGGGGTGACCAGGGCTTCCAGGTGGCGCGCGCTGTCACTGGCCATCAAGCCGAAGGCAGCGGCTACGAGCACGGCAGCGAAGTAGATCGGGATCTGGTGGGTCTCGAGTTGTTCTCTGGTCAAGGTGCGGCCTGTGTGGGGTGATGAACTGGGAACGCGGTCTTTGTGGGGGCGGCGGTGCGTGTGAAGCAACCGAAATCAAACAAAAAAGCCCGGCACTGGGCCGGGCTTTTTTACTTCAGGCTGGCGCCAATCAGTTGCCGTAAACCGGCAGCTTCTTGCAGATGGCCTTGACCTTCTCACGAACGGCGTCGATCACCGCTTCGTTGTTCAGGTCAGCCAGAATATCGCAGATCCAGCCGGCCAGTTCCTTGCACTCGGCTTCCTTGAAACCACGGGTGGTAACGGCTGGGGTGCCGAAACGCAGGCCCGAGGTGACGAACGGCGAACGTGGGTCGTTCGGTACCGAGTTCTTGTTGACGGTGATGAAGGCTTTGCCCAAAGCGGCGTCAGCGTCCTTACCGGAGATTTCCTGCTTGATCAGCGACAGCAGGAACAGGTGGTTCTGGGTGCCACCGGACACCACGTCGAAGCCACGCTCGATGAATACGCTGGCCATGGCCTGGGCGTTTTTCACGACCTGCTGCTGGTAAGCCTTGAACTCAGGCTGCAGGGCTTCCTTGAAGCAGATGGCCTTGGCGGCGATGACGTGCTCCAGCGGGCCGCCCTGGGCGCCTGGGAAGACAGCGGAGTTCAGCTTCTTCTCGATGTCGGCGTTGGCACGGGCCAGGATCAGGCCGCCACGTGGACCGCGCAGGGTCTTGTGGGTGGTGGTGGTGACCACGTCGGCGAACGGAACAGGGTTCGGGTACACGCCAGCGGCAACCAGGCCGGCAACGTGGGCCATGTCGACGAACAGGTAGGCACCGACCTTGTCGGCAATGGCGCGGAAGCGGGCGAAGTCCAGAACCTGCGAGTAGGCCGAGAAGCCGGCAACGATCATCTTCGGCTTGTGCTCGACAGCCAGGCGCTCGACTTCGTCGTAGTCGATCAGGCCGTTGCCGTCGATGCCGTACTGGATGGCGTTGTACAGCTTGCCCGACGAGCTTACCGAAGCACCGTGGGTCAGGTGGCCACCGTGGGCCAGGCTCATGCCCAGGATGGTGTCACCGGCCGACAGCAGGGCCAGGTAGACAGCGGCGTTGGCCTGGGAGCCAGCGTGCGGCTGGACGTTGGCGTAATCGGCGCCGAACAGTTCCTTGGCACGGTCGATGGCCAGTTGCTCGACGATGTCGACGTACTCGCAACCACCGTAGTAACGCTTGCCTGGGTAGCCTTCGGCGTACTTGTTGGTCAGGACCGAGCCCTGAGCTTCCATGACTGCCGGGCTGGTGTAGTTTTCCGAAGCGATCAGCTCGATATGCTCTTCCTGGCGCAGGGCTTCTTGCTGCATGGCTTCGAAGAGCTCGGCGTCGTACTTGGCAATGGTCAAATCACGGCTGAACATGGCGGTCCTCAAGGATCGGGGTAGTTTGGGGGGGCATTCTAACCGATTGATTCGCGGCTGGCATATGAAGTGGCATCAAGTCGCGGACCAATGGGGCTCATGTTGCATCCCGCGCCGTGTCTGGGCTGGGTGGGTTCCGGAGCTGACTCTCAGGTCCATTTTTTGGAGGCCAGTGCAGGTACCGCATCAATGGAACATGAACAGTGTCTCGTTGGAGAACTGCGCCTCGAACTGGTGTGCCGGCATCGGCCGCCCGAACAGGTAGCCCTGCACTTCGTCGCAGCCATGCTCGCGCAGGAACTCCAGCTGCTCGTGGGTTTCAACGCCCTCGGCGATTACCGCCAGGTTGAGGCTGTGGGCCATGGCGATGATCGCCCGGGCTATCTGCGCGTCCTGCTCGCCCTCGGGCAGGCCGTCGACAAAGGTGCGGTCGATCTTCAGCACGTCGATGGGGAACTGCTTGAGGTAGTTGAGCGATGAGTAGCCGGTGCCGAAGTCGTCAACCGCAATGCTCAGGCCGAGGTTTTTCAGGCTGGCCAGAATCTGCAGCGCCTCGTTCACTTCGCGCATCAGGATACTTTCGGTCAGCTCCAGCTCAAGGCAGGCCGGCGGCAGGCCGCTTTCTTCAAGAATGTTGGCAATCCGCGTGCCCAGCTGGCCGTCGGAGAACTGCCGTGCCGAAATGTTCACCGACACCTTCGGCACCCGCACCTTCGCCTTGTGCCAGGCCTTGAGCTGGCGGCTGGCCTCGCGCAGCACCCAGTCACCCACGTCCACCACCAGGCCCAGTTCCTCGATCACCGGGATAAAGTCGCCCGGCGGCACCAGGCCCCGGGTGGGGTGGCGCCAGCGCAGCAGTGCTTCGGCGCCGGTCAGGCGCTTGCCGTCGCCGCTGAATTGCGGCTGGTAGTAAAGAATGAACTCGTTCTGCTCCATGGCGTGGCGCAGGTCGCTTTCCAGCTCCAGGCGCTCCAGGGCGCTGGCGTTCATCTCGGCCTGGTAGAACTGGAAGTTGTTCTTGCCGCGTTCCTTGGCGTGGTACATGGCGGTGTCGGCGTTTTTCATCAGCTGGCTCAGCTCACTGCCATCCTGCGGGCTGAGGGCGATGCCGATACTGGCCGTCACGAAGAACTCGCGGTTTTCCAGTACAAACGGCCGCACCAGGCTGCCGAGGATGTTCTCGGCCACGTGGATGGCGCGGTTCAGCGCCAGTTCGCGGCTGGCGCGCGGTTGCAGCAACAGGGTGAACTCGTCGCCGCCCATGCGCGCCACCGTGTCGTCGTCATCCACGCAGGCCAGCAGGCGCAGGGCCATGTCCTTGAGCATGCGGTCGCCGGCGGCATGGCCGAGGGAGTCGTTGATCGGCTTGAAACGGTCGAGGTCGAGGAACATCAGCACCACCCACGCCTTCTGCCGCTCGGCCTGCTGCAGCGCGTTGTACAGGCGGTCCTGGAACAGCGTGCGGTTGGGCAGGTGGGTGAGGGCGTCGTAGTAGGCCAGGCGGTGGATGCGCTGTTCGCTGGCCTTGCGCTCGCTGATGTCGGTGAAGAAGCACACGTAGCTGGCCAGGTCGCCTTCGTCGTCCAGTACCGCAGTAATGCCGACCCATGCCGGGTAGTGGTCGCCGTCACGGCGCTTGAGCCACACCTCGCCCTCCCAACTGCCGCGCTGGTGCAGTTGCTTTACCACATAGCGCAGGTGGCCTTCCTGCTGTTCGTCGACGGTGAGCATGCCCGGCAATTGGTCGAGCACTTCACTGACGGCGTAACCGCTGACGCGGCTGAACGCCTCGTTGGCCTGCACGATATAACCGGCCGGGTCGGTGATGAGAATGGCCGAAGTGGAATGCTCGAACACCGTCGCGGCCATGCGCAGGTCTTTTTCGGCGCGGCGTTGCTGGCTGATGTCACGGCCTACCCCAAGCACACCCTCGAAGCGCTGGTCGTCGTCCCACACCAGCACCAGGCGCAGCTCGATTGGGATCTTGCGGCCATCGCCGCGCAGGCAGTCGAACACGAACAGCTGGGTCGGCAGCTGGCTGCGCAGTTGGGCCAGCTGAACCGGGTCGCTCATGGCCTTGCTCACGCGCTCCATCAGGCTGTAGATGCCGGTGAGTTGGGCCGGGTTGGCGATGATCGACTGCCAGCCGTTGGCAAAAATCCAGTCGGCCTGGTAGCCCAGCACGCTCTGCACCGAAGGGCTGACATAGTTGAGCTTGAGCAGGCTGTCGGTGGAGAAGATCACGTCGCTGATGCTTTCGGCGAGCATGCGGTAGCGCTGTTCGCTGTCGCGCAGCGACTGGCTGGCCTCTATCTGCACCGTCACGTCCTTGCCCACGCCGATGATGCGCGTTACCAAGCCTTCGGCGTCTCGGGTCAGCACCTGCTCGCGGATGTCATAGCAGCGCCAGCCGCCATCACGGTGGCGAAAGCGTAACTGGCAGTGCAGCGGGTGGTCATGGCCGCTATCGCGCTGTTGCTGGCGCAGGGCCTGATAGTGCGCGGCGTCTTCGGGGTGCAGCAGCAATTCCCAGAAGCGGTCGCCCATTTGTGCAAGCTCGGTGCGGTCGTAACCCAGGGTCTGGCCCAGGTGGCGATTGCTGAAGATCATCCGCTGGCTGAGCACGTCCTGCACGTACAGTTGGTCGGGGACGGTGCGCACCACGTCCGACCAGAAGCTTTCGCGCTCCAGCAGCGACAGCTCTACCTGCTTGCGGCTGGTGATGTCGCTGATGCTGAGAATGACCGCCTGGTAGTCGCGGCGCTGCTGCGGCAGGCGTGCCATCAGCCACAGGTGCAGCTCGCCGCCCAGCGGCGCCGGCAGGCGTACTTCCAGCTCCAGCAGTGGCCGTTGTTCGATCAGCGCGTCGATCAGTTGCATGCCGATGCTGTCGCGGCCATCGCCCGTGCCGTCGATCAGCCGCTGCCAGGCACCTTCGTGGCAGTTGATGTTCAGCAACTGGCGCGCAACCTGGTTGACCTCGGTGATTTTCAGCTCCAGCAGCAGCGAGCGGCGCAGGTTCGGGTCCAGGGCCAGGCTGTGCTTGAGCGCGGCGCGGTTGCGCAGGTGGTAGCGGTCGAGCTGGCTGGGCAAGCTGGACAGGTCGAGCACACACAAGGCCACGCCGGTGCCTTCGAAAATTTCCTGGTAGCGCCGGCGGTCCTCCTGCAGCGCGCGCTGGCGGCGGCGCATGTTTATCAGGGCCAGCACTGGCAGCAGGGCGCAGAACAGCACCAGCAGGCATTTGCCGATCAGTGCAGGCAGCAGTTTCTGCTGGGTCAGCTGGGCGTCGAACAGGCCGCGCAGCTGCCAGGTGCTGTTGTCGATAAAGGCCAGCATCACGCTCTGTAGCGGCTCGCTGCCGGTGTCGGCCGGCGCGTGGCGTTGCAGTACCTCGCCGCTGCGGCTGTTTTCCAGCAGCCACAGGGGGTGGCCGGCGCCATCGAGGTGGACGGTGAGGGTGCGGTAGTAGTCCGGCGAAAGGCGCAGCAGCCAGAAGCCACGGTCCTGCTCGGGGGACTGACGCAGTAGCAGATAGAGGGTGCGGTTGTCGGCGGAATTGGTGAAGAAGTACGGGCGGCCCTGGTTCAGTGTGAGCAACTCGTCAAGCAACTTCCGGTCAGGGCTGCCGGCCAGGCTGTCGCCGCGCAGTTGCCCTGCGCTGTCCAGCCAAGCCACGCTCTGCAGGGCAGGCAGGCGCTCGCGCAAGGTATGCACAAGGCCCGGCAGGGCGTCGGGCGTCGGCGGATTGACGTAAGGCTGCATCACATTTACCGCCTGCTGCGCCTTGAACGCCATGTTCAGGCTCAGGTGGTCGGCCAGTTCCGCGGTGGCGTCCAGGCTTTGTTTGCGCAGGTCGGCCTGGGTGTGGTTGAACTGGGCAAAAAGCTGCCACAGCAGCAGGCCTAGCAGTATCAGGGCAAGCATCGCCAGCGCACCCTTGACCGACCCGCGCAGGGTAGCGGCGGGCGCCTGTGACGCGGTACGCAATGTCGACGGATGAGTAAGGTTGGTCAAGCGTTGATCCTGCGATTGGGCTGGCGATGGCAGGGAAGCATCATGCACGGTGTATGCCGGTGTCTGGTGGCGCACAACGGTGGCGCACTATAAGGCCGGACACCCGAAACCGGCTAGCATGCCTAGGATTATGGCAAAGTGCCAGCCGTGTTGACCGATGGTGCCGGCCCGGTGGTTCGGCAAGCCCCTGCAACCTGTGCGAGAATAGCGCCCGCTATACATGACAACGCATCGGAGATGTTCGGTTTTGGTTACTCACTTTTCCTCCAATGGCCTCGATTCCGCCTGTGGGCGCAGCAGTCAGACCCTTGTCAGCACTGCCGTGACCGAGGACGTATCCTGCAAGTCTTGCCAGCGCTCGCTGGTCAAACCTGACGCTGGCGCCAGCGCCAAGAGCAAAGCGCCCTCGCTGGCTGAACTGCGCAAGACCGCCAAGGCGGCAGCAGCGCCAACGCCGGCAGAGGCGGCGGTCAAGCCTGCTGCCAAGGTGGTCAGCACTGCGCCTGCGGCTGCCAAACCGGCCAAACCTGCCAATGTGGCCGAGCAGCAACCTGCCCGCAGCGGCGGCTTCAGCGTGAAGTCCGCCTGGGCCGCGCGCCTGGCCGGGCAGGGCGACCGTTGCCGTTTGCCGCGGGGCAAGGCCAAACAGCGCCACGTCTGAGCCATCTCGGCTGCTGTGCCGGCCGTTTCGCGGGCACGCCCGCTCCCACAGGGATCACGGATTGCTCAGGCCCTGTGGTGAACCTGTGGGAGCGGGCGTGCCCGCGAAGAGGCCGGTACAGGCAATAGCATCTTCTCTGGGATCCCCCCACCCTCGACCCCTCCTATGCAACGCCGCGCGTTGGCGTAGAATGGTCGACTTTGTTCAATGACACCCGAACACGCATCCCCCTGGCCATGCTGCCTGGGCGATCGTCGATGTCTTTACCTATCTGAATTAGAGGGCTTGGTTTTGGCTCAATACGTCTACACCATGCATCGGCTGAGCAAGGTCGTGCCGCCGAAGCGGGAAATTCTCAAGAACATTTCCCTGTCGTTCTTCCCGGGCGCCAAGATTGGCGTGCTCGGCCTGAACGGCGCCGGTAAATCGACCCTGCTGCGGATCATGGCGGGCGTCGACAAGGAATTCGACGGCGAAGCCCGTCCGATGCCCGACATCAACGTTGGCTACCTGCCGCAGGAGCCACAACTGGACCCGACCAAGACCGTGCGTGAAGTGGTCGAGGAAGCGGTCAGCGTGATCAAGGACGCCCAGGCCCGCCTGGACGAGGTCTACGCCGCCTACGCCGACCCGGATGCCGACTTCGACAAGCTGGCCGCCGAGCAGGCCAAGCTGGAAGCCATCCTGCAGGCCGCCGACGGCCACAACCTGGAGCGTCAGCTGGACGTGGCCGCCGACGCCCTGCGCCTGCCGGCCTGGGACGCAAAAATCGAACACCTGTCCGGTGGTGAAAAGCGCCGTGTGGCCCTGTGCCGCCTGCTGCTGTCGGCCCCCGACATGCTGCTGCTCGACGAACCGACCAACCACCTGGATGCCGATTCGGTGGCGTGGCTTGAGCGCTTCCTGCACGACTTCCCGGGCACTGTGGTAGCCATTACCCACGACCGTTACTTCCTCGACAACGTCGCTGGCTGGATCCTGGAACTGGACCGCGGCGCCGGCATCCCGTACGAAGGCAACTACTCGGGCTGGCTGGAAGCCAAGTCGGACCGTCTGGCGCAGGAATCCAAGCAGCAGAGCGCCCACGAGAAGGCCATGAAAGAGGAACTGGAGTGGGTGCGCAAAGGCGCCAAGGCTCGCCAGTCCAAATCCAAGGCCCGTCTGCAGCGCTTCGAAGAAATGCAGTCGCAGGAATTCCAGAAACGCAGCGAGACCAACGAGATCTACATCCCGGCTGGTCCGCGCCTGGGCGACAAGGTCATCGAGTTCAAGAACGTCTCCAAAGGCTACGGCGACCGCGTGCTGATCGACAACCTGTCGTTCGCCATGCCTAAAGGCGCCATCGTCGGCGTGATCGGTGGTAACGGTGCCGGTAAGTCGACCCTGTTCCGCATGCTGATGGGCAAGGAACAGCCGGACTCGGGCAGCATCGAGATCGGTGAAACCGTGCAACTGGCCTGCGTGGACCAGAGCCGCGAAGACCTGGACGGCGCCAAGACCGTGTTCCAGCAGATTTCCGACGGTTCCGACCAGATCCGCATCGGCAACTACGAGATCCCGTCGCGTACTTACGTTGGCCGCTTCAACTTCAAAGGTGGCGACCAGCAGAAGTTCGTCAAGGACCTGTCCGGTGGTGAGCGTGGCCGCCTGCACCTGGCCCTGACCCTGAAGGAGGGCGGTAACGTCCTGCTGCTCGACGAACCGTCCAACGACCTCGACGTCGAAACCCTGCGTTCGCTGGAAGAAGCCCTGCTGGACTTCCCGGGCGCTGCGATCGTGATTTCCCACGACCGTTGGTTCCTGGACCGTGTGGCTACCCACATCCTGGCGTACGAAGACGACTCGAACGTGGTGTTCTTCGAAGGCAACTACACCGAGTATGAAGCTGACCGCAAGAAGCGCCTGGGCGATGCTGCTGCCCAGCCGCACCGTGTACGGCACAAGAAACTGGCCCAGTAAGCCGGTTTTTTGATGCACAAGAATGGGGCCCTTGGTGGCCCCATTTTTGTGCCTGGCTCAAGCGGGAAAACAGCTGATCAAGCGCGTGCTTTGTATACATTTATATAAAACGCACCAAATAATTTCAAAAAAACGACATTTCGCCCTATTCCAGTGCGATTGCTTCTTGGTACATTCGAAAAAAAACCAATAAGTCCAATCCTCTTGGTGAGATGTCTACCATGATCGAATCTGTCGACCATTTCCTTGCACGCCTGCAACAGCGTGACCCCGGCCAACCGGAATTCCACCAGGCGGTGGAAGAGGTGCTGCGCACCCTGTGGCCGTTCCTTGAAGCCAACCCTCACTACCTGCAATCGGGCATCCTCGAGCGTATGGTCGAGCCTGAGCGGGCGGTGCTGTTCCGCGTTTCCTGGGTCGATGACCAGGGCAAGGTGCAGGTCAACCGCGGCTACCGCATCCAGATGAGCAGCGCCATCGGCCCGTACAAGGGCGGCCTGCGCTTCCACCCGTCGGTAAACCTCAGCGTGCTGAAGTTCCTGGCTTTCGAGCAGGTGTTCAAGAACTCCCTGACCTCGCTGCCCATGGGCGGCGGCAAGGGCGGCTCGGACTTCGACCCGAAAGGCAAGAGCGACGCCGAAGTGATGCGCTTCTGCCAGGCGTTCATGAGCGAGCTGTACCGCCACATCGGTGCTGACTGCGACGTACCGGCCGGCGACATCGGCGTGGGTGCCCGCGAAATCGGCTTCATGTTTGGCCAGTACAAGCGCCTGGCCAACCAGTTCACGTCGGTGCTGACCGGTAAAGGCATGACCTACGGCGGCAGCCTGATCCGCCCGGAAGCCACCGGCTTCGGCTGCGTGTACTTCGCCGAAGAAATGCTCAAGCGCCAGGGCAAGCGTATCGACGGCCGCCGCGTGGCGGTTTCCGGCTCGGGCAACGTGGCCCAGTATGCGGCGCGTAAAGTGATGGACCTGGGCGGCAAGGTGATCTCGCTGTCCGACTCCGAAGGCACCCTGTACGTCGAAGCCGGCCTGTCCGATGCCCAGTGGGACGCCTTGATGGAGCTGAAGAACGTCAAGCGTGGCCGCCTGAGCGAACTGGCCGGGCAGTACGGCCTGGAGTTCCGCAAGGGCCAGACCCCGTGGAGCCTGCCGTGCGACATCGCCCTGCCGTGCGCCACGCAGAACGAGCTGGGCGCCGAAGACGCCCGCACCCTGCTGCGCAACGGCTGCATCTGCGTGGCCGAAGGCGCCAACATGCCGACCACCCTCGAAGCTGTGGATATCTTCCTGGACGCCGGCATCCTGTATGCCCCGGGCAAAGCCTCCAACGCCGGCGGCGTGGCTGTGTCGGGCCTGGAAATGTCGCAGAACGCCATGCGCCTGCTGTGGACTGCCGGGGAAGTGGACAGCAAGCTGCACAACATCATGCAGTCGATTCATCATGCTTGCGTGCACTACGGTGAAGAAGCGGATGGCCGTATCAACTACGTCAAAGGTGCGAACATCGCAGGCTTTGTGAAAGTGGCTGATGCGATGCTGGCCCAAGGCGTAGTCTGACCTGAAGTTTTTGGGGGCCGCACGGCGGCCTCCTCAGGGCTCACCCTCGATCCCGACCACTTCAATCACCTGATCCCCCACCGGCCGCCGCCAAACCACTTCATCCCCAGGCCCCGCGCCCAGCAACGCCCGCCCCAGCGGCGAACCCCAGTTGATCAACCCCCGCCCGGCATCCGCTTCGTCCTCGCCCACCAGTTGCACCACCTGCTCCTGGTCCTGCGCATCGACAAACCGCACCCGGCTACCAATCTGCACCTTGCTGTGTGAGGTGGCTGGCGGCACCACCTGGGCACTGTGCACTCGCGCATTGTAGTAACGCAGGTCCCGTTCGGTATCGGCCAGCCGCTGCTTGTCGCCCCGTTCGCCCTGCGCCTGCAGTTCGCTGCGCAAGGCATTCAGCTCGGCCACGCGGGCCTGGAGCTGGCGCAGGCCGTTGGCGGTGACGTAGTTGGGTTGTTCGCTGACGCGACGCTCGACCGGCTGGTCGGCCTGGGCGGCAGCCTGGTCTTCGTTGACGAATGCTCGGCTCATGCAGGGCCTCCTTGTGCAGGAGACCATCATGGCAGGCCGCCGGTTTCAAGGAATGTCCGTTTGCGACTCAGTTGTGGCGATAAGCCTTGGCGGCGTCACGGTCCTTTTCCTGCTCCCACTCGCGGTCGCGCTGGTCCCAGAAGCGTTCGTGGTACTCACGCTGTTCTTCACTGTTCTGCATGGCATGACACTGGCGGAAGCCGTCGTCCCAGCCGGTTTCGTACTGGCGTTCGTGCAGGTAGCGCGGCACGTTCTTGCTGAAGCCGCCCACCATCAGCCCGGCCGCCTGGCGGCCGCTGCTGCAGCCGTCCTGGAAGCCATCGGCATAGGCAGGGGGATAACCGTGGTTGAGCATTTGCTCGTGGGTGGTTTCGCAACCTGACAGCAATAACGCAATGCACACGCCGAACCAGTACCGCGACATGGCCACCAGACCCTCCCGTAGATAGTGGAAAGTCTAGGTGGCCATTTGTCGAGGAGCTGTCAAAACGGTGTCAAAGAGTCGATTGGATCACTCAGTAGTGGTACCACTTCAATTCGAGCATTACCTCGTTCTGTGCGGTAGCCAGGTGGCTGAACTCGCGCGAAGCGCTCAACCGCAGCCCCAGGTTCTGGCTGATCTCCCACTGCTGGTTCAGGCTCACGCTGCGCCGCACTTCGCCATTGGTGAAGTAATCACCCTTGGCCTCCAGCGTCAGGTTGCCCAAGCCGTTGCGCCACAGCAGCCCGCCATTGAACCCCGCTGCCGGGGCGATGAACTGGGCGAAGTCGTTGTGATGCTCGACCCGCACCGTGCCCAGGGCAAAACCCAGCAACCCGTCGGCCAGTTGCCAGGTGCCACCGGCGCCGCCGTTCACATGGCTTACCAGCACCTCGTCATCATGTTTGCCCGGCACCCGCTCCAGGCCGCCAGCCACTTGCCACGACCACGGTTTGAGCAGCTCGTTGCGGGGTGTCAGCGAGCGAATGGTGGCCAGGTCCAGGCGCTGCACCTGCCAGTCATTACCCTCGTACTGGCGCACCTTCAGCTGCAGGATCTCGATTTGCGCACCCAGCGGGAAGCCGTAGGCATTGTCGTTCAGGTCGTGGTAAGCCATGCGCAGGCCGTACTCGGCGTAGGCGCGGTCTTCACGGGTGCCCACGCCCAGTTGCCAGGTGCGTGAGTCATGGCCGTCTTCAGGCAGGCCGGGGCGCTCGATCTGCAAGGGCGGCGGCGGGTTGCTATTGATCGCCCGCAGCAGCTCGAAGCTGCGCTTGGCTTGGCCGGGGTCGCGTTCCTGGCCGTTGGCCCGGTAGCGCTCAAGGCGATACGCGGCATCTTGCACCAACGCCTGGCGTTCGCGGGGCAGGGCCTTGAATTCGGGGCTTTGCAGCTGTGCGGTGTTGGCACTCACGGCCAGCACCTGACGCTTTTCGCCATGGTCGAGGGGCTCCGCCCGGGCCAGCAACTCACGTTCGCGGGAAGGGCGGTAGACCTCGCTGGCGACCAGGCCGGACTGTTTCACGGCCTTGACCGTATCGGTCGGGATGGCGGTCAGCGGGAACTGCGAGGTCAGGTCCAGGCTTGGCCGAGCCACTTGCAGCAGTTCCAGCAGCCGATAGGAGCAGTTTTCGTCGAAGAAGAAGTAGTCGAACTGGATCTGCTTCAACTCCCACACATGCTCGACCATGCGCCCGGTTTCTTCGGGGGTGAGGTCCAGCTGGTATTCCCACAGGTCGCGGTTTTCCAGGCTGCGGTATTCGGACAGTTTTTCCTGGTAGGGCATCAGCGCGAACAGCCCTGGGTAGCCGCCCATCAGGCCCTTCCAGGCGTACAGGATGCTGTTGTCGCTGCCTTCGATGTAGGCGCCGAAGTTGATCGCGTAGCTCAGCAGCGTGGTGTCGTCGTTGCGGGTGCTGGACTGGTCGATGCGCAGCAGGGTGTGGCCGAACATTGACGAGGGGCTGTTCAGGTAGGCCGCCGGGAAGATCAACGCGGCGCTGTGCGGGTCGATGGACTGGTACCAGGTCTTGAACTCCTGGCAGTCCGGCTGCGGCAAGCCTTGCAGGTCGAGCTGCTCGCGCAGCCAGCGGGTACGCGCGGGGAACACGCACTGCGCGTGCTTGTCGCCGAGGCTGGCCGGGGCATACAGCGCTTCGACCGTGGCTTGCAGCTCTTGGTCGGGGTGGTGCGCACCGTCCTCGGCGAGGAAGAAGGCATCATCATCCACATAGCTACGCCAGCCGCCGAGCTTGGCGGTTTCGTAGTGACCAATGGCGTGCCAGTAAGGGGTATTGGCCAGTTGCTGGAGACGGCCTTGATCCAGCACGGGCGCGGCATGAACAGGGGCGCAGGCACACAGCGCCAGGGAAGCGAGGCGTTTGAGCATATCGGGCAACTACTTCTTCACGATGCCGAAAAAGGCGAAACCCGCCCCCGTGGGGGGCGGGAACAGCAGTGCTTAGGCCTCGGTAGCGTATTTGGCCAGGCGTGGGTCGCTCTTCAGAACGGCCAGGGTGTTGGTGTGGACAGTTTCGGCAGTGACATCGGCGCTGCTGAAGATCTGGTTGAAGTGCTGGTGGGTAACCGAGTTGAAGTAGACGCGGTCTTCCGGGGCCACGCCAAGCACTACGGCATAGGTGGTCAGTGCTTCGCCCTGGCCCATGGCCATGTCTTCGGACAGCTCGTTCATCATGCCATTCATGGCAAACCAGGACTTGCCGCCGTAGGTCAGCGAAGCCTTGGTCGAGCAGCCGTTGGTGCCGGAGGTCATGCCGAAGGTGGCGTTACCGGATGTGCCGTTGGTGGTAGAAGCCAGGAAGTGTGCCGGAGTGCCACGCTGGCCTTCGAACAGCATGTTGCCCCAACCGCAGTTCGGGCCGCCTGGCGCTTCGGCCATGGCGTTCAGCGAGACCACGGTGAACAGAGTACCCAGAAGAATCCGTTTCATAGCATTTGTTCTCTTTGTCTTAACCAAGGGTCAGGGTTTCTGGCAACTCGGTTGCCAGGTCGGGAAAGCTTTTCACCCACCCGCGCAGCTTGGAGTTTAGGCACGATCTAAAGGTTGCGTTGTTGATTGCGAAAAATTTGCTGTGACATGACCTGCACCGGCTGCGACATAAAGTCCCATGGAGCCTTGCAAGGCGCGCGCGGGCAGCGCCAGAATGCTGCTCATCTGCCCCGCCGAAGTAAGGAAACCCAATGCCCGATCCTGTCGCTGCGCGCCTGCGTCTCGCGCCTGAAGCCCTGACCCGGCGTTTCTCCCCCGAGCAGTTTGCCTTTACCCATACCGACGATCTGGAGCCGTTTCGCGGAGTACTGGGCCAGGAACGTGCTGTCGAGGCCCTGCAGTTCGGCGTGGCCATGCCGCGCCCCGGTTACAATGTGTACGTGATGGGCGAGCCCGGCACTGGGCGCTTCTCGTTCGTCAAGCGCTACCTCAAGGCTGAGGGCAAGCGCCAGCAGACCCCGGCCGACTGGGTCTACGTCAACCACTTCGACGATACCCGGGAACCCCGCGCGCTGGAGCTGCCGTCTGGCAGCGCTGCCGAGTTCATCAGCGACATGGGCGGATTGATCGACAACCTGCTGTCCACCTTCCCGGCAGTGTTCGAGCACCCCTCGTACCAACAGAAGAAAGGCGCTATCGACCGTGCCTTCAACCAGCGCTACGACCGTGCCCTGGATGTAATCGAGCGGGCCTCGCTGGAAAAGGACGTGGCTTTGTACCGCGACGCCAGCAACGTCGCCTTCACGCCGATGGCCGATGGCAAGGCGTTGGATGAAGCCGAGTTCGCCCAGTTGCCGGAAGCGGTGCGCGAGCAGTTCCACCAAGACATTGCCTCGCTCGAGGAACAGCTGAACGAAGAGCTGGCCAGCCTGCCGCAATGGAAGCGCGAGTCGAACAACCAGCTGCGCCAGCTCAACGAAGAAACCATCACCCTGGCCTTGCAGCCGTTGCTCGCGCCGCTGTCGGAAAAGTACGCCGAGAACGCAGCGGTGTGCGCCTACCTGCAGTCGGTGCAGCTGAACCTGCTGCGCACCGTGGTCGAGCAACTGGTCGACGACAGCAAGACCGACGCCGCTGCGCGCAAGCTGCTTGAAGAGCAGTACGCTCCAAGCCTGGTGGTCGGCCACCATGCCGCCGGGGGCGCGCCGGTCGTGTTCGAGCCGCACCCGACGTACGACAACCTGTTCGGCCGTATCGAATACAGCACCGACCAGGGCGCGCTTTACACTTCGTACCGCCAGTTGCGCCCAGGCGCGTTGCACCGTGCCAACGGCGGCTTCCTGATTCTTGAAGCCGAGAAAATGCTCGGCGAGCCGTTCGTGTGGGATGCGCTCAAGCGTGCGCTGCAGTCGCGCAAGCTGAAGATGGAGTCACCCATCGGTGAACTGGGCCGTGTGGCCAGCGTCAGCCTTCAGCCGCAGATGATTCCGCTGAACGTGAAACTGGTGATCATCGGCTCACGCCAGCTGTACTACGCGCTGCAGGACCACGACCCGGACTTCCAGGAGATGTTCCGCGTGCTGGTGGACTTCGACGAAGACATGCCCATGGTCGACGAGAACCTGGAGCAGTTCGCCCAGCTGTTGCGCACCCGTACCAACGAAGAGGGCATGGCGCCGCTGACCAGTGACGCGGTAGCACGCCTGGCCACCTACAGCGCCCGCCTGGCAGAGAACCAGTCACGCCTGTCGGCGCGTATCGGCGACCTGTTCCAGCTGGTCAGCGAAGCCGATTTCATCCGTCAGCTGGCCAGTGACGAAATGACCGACGCCGGGCACATCGAACGTGCGCTCAAGGCCAAGGCCACCCGCACCGGGCGTGTTTCGCAGCGGGTGCTGGACGACATGCTGGCCGGCATCATCCTGATTGATACCGAAGGGGCGGCCATCGGCAAGTGCAACGGCCTGACCGTGCTGGAAGTGGGCGATTCGGCGTTCGGTATGCCGGCCCGTATCTCTGCCACCGTGTACCCGGGCGGCAGCGGCATTGTCGACATCGAACGCGAGGTCAACCTTGGCCAGCCGATCCACTCCAAGGGTGTGATGATCCTCACCGGATACCTGGGCAGCCGCTATGCCCAGGAATTCCCGCTGGCGATTTCCGCGAGTATCGCCCTGGAGCAGTCCTACGGTTATGTGGACGGTGACAGCGCCTCGCTGGGCGAAGCGTGCACGCTGATCTCGGCCTTGTCGCGCACGCCGCTCAAGCAGTGCTTCGCCATCACCGGTTCCATCAACCAGTTCGGTGAAGTGCAGGCCGTGGGCGGGGTCAACGAGAAGATCGAGGGCTTCTTCCGCCTGTGTGAGGCGCGTGGCCTGACCGGCGAGCAGGGGGTGATCATTCCGCGTGCCAACGTAGCCACCCTCATGCTCGACGAGCGCGTGCTGCAGGCTGTGGAGAACGGCATGTTCCACGTTTACGCGGTCAGCCAGGCCGATGAGGCGCTGAGCCTGCTGGTGGGCGAGGAGGCCGGGGTACTTGATGACCAGGGCCTGTTTACCGAGGGCAGCGTCAACGCCCGGGTGGTGGAACGCCTGCGTGAAATCGCCGAAATGATCAGCGAGGAAGACATCGAGAAGGCAGAAAAAGAACGCCTGGAAGAGGTGATTGCCCAGGCCAAACCGGCCTGAGTCAATAAACCGGCGCTGGCGGCGATGTGCTACCGTTCAGCGCCGGTTTTCCATCTTTTTGTGCTGTTATTCTATGCTGGAACTTAAGGACGGTATCAGCGTTCAGGATGGAAACAGCCTGGTGTTCAGGCTGAACAAGGCTTATTGGAGGGGACGCGGCCATGCGCAACCTCAGCCTCACACGCCAGTGCCTGGGCCTGGTGACCCGCATCGAATGCAGCATTCGCCCACTGGCCGGGGATAACGGCATGTGGACGCTGCTGTTCGCCGCCGGCATGGCCGGTGAGCAACCTTCCGCGATCAAGGCTCAAGGGCCGTTTCATGGGCCGTTGGTGGCCGAATCGGTGCTTAACGCCATTGTCGACAGCCTGACCTTGCATGGCTACCAGGTATCCGAAGACCCGCAGATCTGGTGCTTGCACCTGCAGGCCCAGTTGCGCCGGATCAATGGCGAGCGGTGCCGGAATCTGGGGGATTATCAGTTTCATCCTGAGACCTGATTGATGCCGGGGGCCGCTGTGCGGCCCATTCGCAGCACAAGGCTGCTCCTACAGGAGATCGCGGTCGCTTGTAGGGGCCGCTTTGCGGCCCATTCGCAGCACAAGGCTGCTCCTACAGGAAATCGCGGTCGGTTGTAGGAGCAGCCTTGTGCTGCGAATGGGCTGCAAAGCAGCCCCATTCACCGGGCTTTTGCTGTAACAGGTGGCTGGCTATACTCGCTGTCGTTTTTTTAGTCACCTGACGAGTCCCAAACCCTCCATGGAACGTATTCTCGAAAACGCGATGTATGCCTCGCGCTGGCTGCTCGCCCCCATCTACTTCGGCCTGTCCCTCGGCCTGCTGGCCCTGGCGCTGAAATTCTTTCAGGAAGTGGTCCACGTCCTGCCCAACGTCTTTGCCTTGAGCGAAGCTGACCTGATCCTGGTGATCCTCTCGCTGATCGACATGTCGCTGGTGGGTGGCCTGCTGGTGATGGTGATGATCTCCGGCTACGAGAACTTCGTCTCGCAACTGGACATCGACGACAGCAAGGAAAAGCTCAACTGGCTGGGCAAGATGGACTCCTCGTCGCTGAAGATGAAGGTGGCTGCGTCGATCGTGGCGATTTCGTCCATTCACCTGCTGCGGGTGTTCATGGATGCGCAGAACATCTCCACCGACTACCTGATGTGGTACGTGATCATCCACATGACCTTTGTGGTTTCGGCGTTCTGCATGGGCTACCTGGACAAGCTGACCAAGCACTGAGCCCCGTTGTTGCCTGCACCGCCCGTCTGTTGCAAAACGGACGGGCGGTGTCGTTTCTGGCTTGTGCTTTCGGCCCGCCTGTACGAAAAATGAGCACTCATGCGTGGTTCTCATCGCGAGGTGCTTACATGAACCTGCATCAGCTCAATCTCGAGGCCAGGGCTGGCCATGTCGACGAAGTGAACCTGATCGCCATCGAAGGCGGCGATTACCTCATTGAAGCCCGGCTCAAAGGCCGCGCCCACCCGCTGTCTGACACCCGTGGCGAGCGTTTGCGCGTGCACTCGGTGGAGGATGCCCGCAAGTTGCTGCAAACCATCCCCATGGTCTCGATGAACCTGGTGCACTGGTCGGTGCAGGATGAAATGTGCGGCATGGGTTCGCACCCGGAAGAAGACCTCAAGGTGCCGATTTCCCAGCGTTCGGCCTGGTAGCTGCTCGCAGCTCATCAGTGTGCTAGGCTGCTCGCCCTTTTCATCAAGGGCGCGGCTGCACTGCGCCCTGCAGTGGAGCACGACAATGTCCGAACTCAACCTGTCTACCGACGAAACGCGCGTCAGCTACGGTATCGGCCGTCAGCTGGGCGGCCAGCTGCGCGACAACCCGCCACCAGGCGTAAGCCTGGAAGCCATCCTGGCCGGCCTGACCGACGCCTTCAACGGCGCCGACAGCCGCGTCAGCGAAGCCGACCTGTCGGCCAGCTTCAAAGTGATCCGCGACATCATGCAAGCCGAAGCGGCTGCCAAGGCTGAAGCAGCTGCTGGCGCTGGCAAGGAATTCCTGGCTGAAAACGCCAAGCGTGAAGGCATCACCACCCTGGCTTCGGGCCTGCAGTTCGAAGTACTGACCGCAGGTGAAGGCGCCAAGCCGACTCGCGAAGACAACGTGCGTACGCACTACCACGGCACCCTGATCGACGGCACCGTGTTCGACAGCTCCTACGAGCGTGGCCAGCCGGCTGAATTCCCGGTTGGTGGCGTGATTGCTGGCTGGACCGAAGCCCTGCAGCTGATGAATGCCGGCAGCAAATGGCGCCTGTACGTGCCGAGCGAGCTGGCCTACGGCGCCCAAGGCGTTGGCAGCATCCCGCCGCACAGCGTGCTGGTGTTCGACGTCGAGCTGCTCGACGTTCTGTAATACCGCTTGGGGCCGCGTTGCGGCCCATTCGCGGCACAAGGCCGCTCCTGCAGGGGTACGCATGTCCATGGGAAAATGCGTACCCCTGCAGGAGCGGCCTTGTGCCGCGAACGAGGGCGAAGCCCTCGCCAGATCTGTCAGTTCCAGTCTGTTCCCATCGGGCGCAATGCCCGCGCATAGCAGAACAGAAACAGATTGCGCACCAGCTCCTTGAGCACCCCCGGTTCACTCGAATTCAGCCCGCTCATGTCCAGGTCGCCCTGGTCACGCAGTTCGTCCAGCGCTTCTTCTTCGAGCACCGCGCACACTTCGCCGGTTTCGCGATGAAGAATGCGCAGGTAGGGGTGAGGGCGGTCAAGCCAGGCGTCAATCAGATAAGTCATGGCTATTCTCCTTGGATATCAGTCCCAATGAGAATAATTCTTATTATCAGAATAGCAAGCGCCTATTGGCCTTTTTTTCTGTAATCAGACTTTGCGAACGAACTCGGACTTCAGTTTCATGGCGCCGATGCCATCGATCTTGCAGTCGATATCGTGGTCGCCGTCGCACAGGCGGATGTTCTTGACCTTTGTGCCGACCTTCACCACCAGGGACGAACCCTTGACCTTGAGGTCCTTGATCACGGTGACAGTGTCGCCATCCTGCAGGACGTTGCCGACCGAGTCTTTCTTCACCGCCTCGTCGCTGGCCGCTTCGGCGTCGCCACTGGCAGACCACTCGTGGGCGCATTCAGGGCAGATCAGCTGAGTGCCATCCTCATAGGTGTACTCGGAATTGCATTTTGGGCAGGGTGGCAGAGTGCTCACTTCGGTTCCTCAAACAAACAGACGGGCGGTTAAAAACCCACATTGTAAAAGGTATTTTTCCAGAAGTGATTATGTCCGGACAAAAAGCATCGCGGGCAAGTTCGCTCCTCCAGGTGACGCAATCCTGTAGGAGCGGGCTTGCCCGCGAATGAAGACGATTCGGTCTGTCAGTGAGTACGCGCGACCGCAAACTCGCTCAGCTCGACCAGGGCATCCCGGTATTCACTGGCCGGCAGCACTTCGAGGCATGCAATGGCGCGCTTCACATAGTCGCGCGCCAGCTCTGCTGTGTACTTAAGCGCGCCCGACGCTTCGACCGCCACGCGGATCTGTTCCAGATCCTCAAGGCCACCTTTCTGGATCGCCTGGCGTACCAGCGCAGCCTGCTCGGCAGTGCCTTCGCGCATGGTGTAGATCAGCGGCAGGGTAGGCTTGCCCTCGGCCAGGTCGTCACCGACGTTCTTGCCCAGGGTTTGCGAGTCGCCCTTGTAGTCCAGCAGGTCGTCGACCAGCTGGAAGGCCACGCCCAGGTGGTCACCGAAGGTGCGCAAGGCTTCGCGCTGCTCGTCGGTGGCTTCGGCCAGCGCGGCGGCGCTGTGGGTCGAGGCTTCGAACAGCATCGCGGTCTTGCCGCGGATGACCTCCATGTAGATTTCCTCGGTGGTGCTGGCATCGCGTACCCGCGACAACTGCAGCACTTCACCTTCGGCAATCACACGGGTGGCCTTGGACAGGATCTGCATGACCGGCATCGAACCCAGTTCGACCATCATTTCGAACGAGCGCGAATAAAGGAAGTCGCCCACCAGCACGCTCGGCGCGTTGCCCCACAGGGCGTTGGCGGTGGAGCGGCCGCGGCGCATGCCGGACATGTCCACCACGTCGTCGTGCAGCAGGGTGGCGGTGTGCAGGAATTCGATGGTGGCAGCCAGCAGGCGCAGGTCGTCGCCTTCGCGGCCCAGGGCCTTGCCACACAGCAGTACCAGCAGGGGACGCAGGCGCTTGCCACCGGCCGACGTGATATAGTCGCCGATCTTCGATACCAGCGGCACGCGCGAGGTCAGCTGCTTCTTGATGATCTCGTCGACGGCGCTGAAATCATCAGCCACCGCGCGGTAGAAGGTTTGGGGTTGCATCGGCTGCTCCATTGACGTTGCGCGGCATGCTAGGTCGCGGGTCCCGGTGTGTCAAGGCGCGGTGCCAGCGCCACCGGGGCGGTACTTGCAAGCAAAACCGGGGTTGCGTACAATCGCGCACCCTAACTTCCTGGGCAGCACCTGCCTTACGCAATTGCACCGGGCCGTTCCAGCCCCATGCAGCCATGCCAGCCAATACTCAATATATAAAGCGCTGGGTGAGCAGGATTATCGGAGAAATACCATGTCTTACGCAGTAATCGTTACCGGCGGCAAGCAGTACAAAGTCGCTGAAGGTGAATTCCTCAAGATCGAAAAACTGGAAGTCGCCACTGGCGAATCCGTGACTTTCGATCGCGTTCTGCTGGTCGCCAACGGTGAAGAAGTCACCATCGGTGCTCCAGTTGTTGCTGGCGCTAAAGTAGTGGCCGAAGTCGTTTCGCAAGGCCGCCACGACAAGGTTCGCATCATCAAGTTCCGTCGTCGTAAGCACCACATGAAGCGTATGGGCCACCGCCAGTGGTTCACCGAGATCAAAATCACCGGCATCCAGGCTTAATCCCCTAGATCCCCTGAATTTATTTGGAGAATTGAACCATGGCTCACAAGAAGGCTGGTGGTAGTACTCGTAACGGTCGCGACTCAGAATCTAAACGCCTTGGCGTGAAGATGTATGGCGGCCAGGTTATCAAGCCAGGCAACATCATCGTCCGTCAGCGCGGCACTGAATTCCACGCTGGCTACGGCGTTGGCATGGGCAAGGACCACACCTTGTTCGCCAAGATCGAAGGCGTGATCAAGTTCGAGAAGAAAGGCGAGTTCATGCGCCGTTACGTGAGCATCGTCGCCGCTTAATCGCGACGTCGCTCCAGAAGCCCCGTCATGCGACGGGGCTTTTTCGTTTGTGGTGAGCCTCTTGCAAAGCTGTTTGTCTGGGTTGCCGGCGTTGGTTTCTACGGTCGTACGGGGCCGCCGCGCTCATTTTTGCAAGAGCCTCATGTTTTTGATTCATTCAACTCGTCTACCGACGAGAGGCGGTTTTAATGAAGTTTGTTGACGAAGTATCGATTCGGGTCAAGGCCGGTGACGGCGGCAACGGTTGCATGAGCTTCCGTCGCGAGAAGTTCATCGAGAACGGTGGCCCTAACGGCGGTGACGGCGGTGACGGCGGCTCGGTGTACATGGTCGCCGACGAAAACCTGAACACCCTGGTCGACTACCGCTACACCCGTCACCACGAAGCCCAGCGCGGCTCCAATGGCGGCAGCACCGACTGCACCGGCAAGAAGGGTGAAGACCTGTTCCTGCGCGTGCCGGTCGGTACCACCGTGATTGACGCTTCCACCCAGGAAGTGATCGGTGACCTGGTCACCCCTGGCCAGAAGCTGATGGTCGCCCAAGGCGGCTGGCACGGCCTGGGCAACACCCGTTTCAAGTCCAGCACCAACCGTGCACCGCGCCAGACCACGCCAGGCAAGCCGGGTGACCAGCGCGACCTGAAGATGGAAATGAAGGTGTTGGCTGACGTTGGCCTGCTGGGCCTGCCCAACGCCGGCAAGAGTACCTTCATCCGCTCGGTCTCGGCCGCCAAGCCGAAAGTGGCCGACTACCCGTTCACCACCCTGGTGCCAAACCTGGGCGTGGTCAGCGTCGACCGCTGGAAGAGCTTCGTCATCGCCGACATCCCCGGCCTGATCGAAGGTGCTTCCGACGGTGCCGGCCTGGGTATCCGCTTCCTCAAGCACCTGGCGCGCACCCGCGTGCTGCTGCACCTGGTGGACATTGCGCCGCTGGACGAAAGCAGCCCGGCCGATGCTGCCGAAGTGATCGTCAACGAGCTGACCCGCTTCAGCCCGTCGCTGGCCGAGCGTGAGCGTTGGCTGGTACTGAACAAGTCGGACATGGTGATGGACGACGAGCGCGATGAGCGTGTTCAGGAGGTGATCGATCGCCTGGAGTGGGAAGGCCCGGTCTACGTGATCTCGGCGATCTCCAAGCAGGGTACCGACAAGCTCAGCCACGACCTGATGCGCTACCTCGAAGACCGCGCCGACCGCCTGGCCAACGACCCGGCCTACGCCGCCGAGCTGGCCGACCTCGACCAGCGCATTGAAGACGAAGCCCGTGCCCAGCTGCAGGCCCTGGACGACGCGCGTACCCTGCGCCGTACTGGCGTCAAGAGCGTGCACGACATCGGTGACGATGACGCTTGGGACGATGATTTCGAGGACGACGAAGACGGTCCGGAAATCATTTACGTGCGCGACTGACCGGTTGCAGTACACTAAACGCCGCTCTCTGGAGCGGCGTTTTTGTATCCACGGTATCTACAGATTCGACATAGGTTGGAAGAAGATGCGAAGCAAGGTGACGGGCGCCAAGCGCTGGGTCGTGAAGATTGGCAGTGCTCTGCTGACCGCCGATGGCAAGGGCCTCGACCGCGGTGCCATGGCCGTTTGGGTCGAGCAGATGGTCGCGCTGCGTGAGGCAGGCGTGGAGTTGGTACTGGTCTCCTCCGGGGCCGTGGCTGCCGGCATGAGCCAGCTGGGTTGGACTTCGCGACCGAGCGCGATGAACGAGCTGCAGGCCGCTGCCGCGCTCGGCCAGATGCGCCTGGTGCAGGCCTGGGAGTCGAGCTTCGGCGAACACGGCAAGCACACCGCGCAAATCCTGCTGACCCATGACGACCTGTCCGACCGCAAGCGTTACCTGAACGCCCGCAGCACCCTGCGCACCTTGGTCGACCTGGGCGTGGTGCCGGTGATCAACGAAAACGACACCGTGGTCACCGACGAAATCCGCTTCGGCGACAACGACACCCTGGCAGCGCTGGTGGCCAACCTGGTCGAGGCCGACCTGCTGGTGATCCTCACCGACCGCGATGGCATGTTCGACGCCGACCCGCGCAACAACCCCGAAGCCCAGCTGATCTACGAAGCCCGTGCCGACGACCCGACGCTGGATGCCGTGGCCGGTGGTACCGGTGGTGCCCTGGGCCGTGGCGGCATGCAGACTAAACTGCGCGCCGCGCGCCTGGCCGCCCGTTCCGGTGCCCACACCATCATCATCGGTGGCCGCATCGAGCGCGTGCTGGACCGCCTCAAGGCGGGCGAGCGCCTGGGTACCTTGCTTTCGCCCGAGCGCGGCATGCTCGCTGCGCGCAAGCAGTGGCTGGCCGGCCACCTGCAGACCCGTGGCACCCTGGTGCTGGATGCCGGCGCCGTGCAGGCGCTGCGCCAGGCCAACAAGAGCCTGTTGCCGGTTGGCGTGAAGACCGTGCAGGGCAGCTTCCGCCGTGGCGAGATGGTGGTGTGCGTTGGCCCGGACGGTGTTGAAGTGGCCCGCGGGTTGGCCAACTACAGCGCCCTTGAGGCGCAGAAGATCATCGGTCAGTCGTCCGATGGTATCGAGTCGATCCTTGGCTATAGCGCTGAGCCCGAGCTGGTACACCGTGACAATCTGGTGCTGGTATGAGCCTGTTCAAGCGAGTGATTGCCGTGGTGGCGCTGGCGCTGCCAATGCTGGCCGGGGCCGAGGAAGTCGGCCAGGTGTCCACTGTCTTCAAGTTCCTGGGGCCGAACGACCGCATCGTGGTCGAAGCGTTTGACGACCCCAAGGTGGAGGGCGTGACCTGCTACCTGTCGCGGGCCAAGACTGGCGGCATGAAGGGTGGCCTGGGGCTGGCGGAGGACCGTGCGGAGGCGTCGATTGCCTGTCGTCAGGTCGGGCCGATCAACTTCAAGGGTGAGTTGAAAGACGGCGAGGAAGTGTTCAAGGAACGCACCTCGCTGGTGTTCAAGACCATGCAGGTGGTGCGCTTCCTGGACAAGAAGCGCAATACGCTGGTGTACCTGGTGTACAGCGACCGCATGATCGAAGGCAGCCCGCAGAACGCAGTGACCGCGATTCCGATCTTGCCTTGGGCGCATTGATAGCCTGGTAGATTGCCGGGAGGCCTTCGGCCTCCATTCGCGGCACAAGGCCGCTCCTACAGGGATATGCGTCCCCTTGTGCCGCGAATGGGCCGCAACGCGGCCCCATACACAAATGTCAGGCCAGTTCCTCGGCCTTATCCTCGCGCACAACCGCCTTTACCTCATCCAGCCGGCTGATGAACTTCCAGTCCGCCTCGTCGATGTAGATGCCGTTCGGCCCGCTGCCGCCTTCCAGGTCGATCGCCACGTGCGCGGATACCTGGGGCTTCACACTCGCCAGAATCGGTACGAAGCCCAGCTGCAAACTGGTCTCCAGCAGTGCGGCCTGGTTGCGTTCGTCGATGTCCGCTGCTTCGTCCAGGTAGTACGGCAGGCGAATGCGCCCGGCCAGGTCGCGGTCCATCAGGTGCAGCAACAAGTACATGTTGGTCAGCGCCTTGATGGTCATGGTGGTGCCGTTGGACGCAGCGCCGTCGATGTCGGCGTGGATGATCGGCTGGCCGTTGACCTTGGTGATCTCGAACGCCAGCTCGAACAGGTCTTTCAGGCCCAGCTGGTTGTGGTTGGCTGCCACAAGGCGTGCCAGGTATTCCTTGGCCTCTTCGTTCTTGTTGTCCTGCTCGGCGCTTTGGGTCAGGTCGAACACCGACAAGGTTTCGCCTTCTTCGTACTGGCCGGCACTGTGGATGATCTGGTCGATGTGCTTGAGCGCTTCCTTGTTCGGCGCCAGCACCACGCGGAAGCTCTCCAGGTTGGAAACCTGGCGCTTGTTGATCTCGCGGTTGAACAGCGCCAGCTGGTGCTCGAGGCTGTCGTAGTCACTGCGGATGTTGCGCAGGGTCCGGGCGATGTCGGTGACTGCGGCGCGGCGTGCCTTGGCGAGGGTCAGGGCTTCTTCGGTACGGTGCGCATAGGCGTTCACCAGCAGCTGCAGGCGGCGCTCCATGTCGTCTTCGCTGTCGAATTTGGCCACGCCTTTCAGGCGCACCTGGGCATACAGCGCCTCGATCTGGTTGTCTACCCGTTGCAGGCCTTGCCAGCTGTCCTGGTAATCGTTGAGCAGGGGCAGCAGGTTGTCCATCGAGTCGTCGATGGCTTCCATGAACGGGGTGCCGTAAGGCAGGTCGGCCGGCAGCAGCTGGCGACGGCGCAGGGCGTCTTCCAGGGTGCGCTGCTTGGACTCGAGGTCGCCGATCTGGCGGCCGACCAGTTGCAGCTTGGCCGACAGCTGCTGGACGCGCTCGGTGAAGGCATCACTGGAGCGCTTGAGTTCGTCCTGGGCGGCTTCCAGTTGCGACAGCTGTTCCAGCTTCTCGGGCTCTTCGGCTGCCAGGGTTTCGCTGCGGCGGAAGTCTTCCAGCGCCTTCTGCGCGTCCAGCACTTGCTGGTACAGGGTTTCGGTCTGCGCCTTCGAGGCGGTGCGGTCGGCGGTTACAGCCTGCTGGGTCTTGAGCTGTTTCAGCTCCTTTTCCAGGCGCTCTTTCTGGTCGCGCAGGGCGGCGCGGTCGGCCAGGGCCTGCAGCGCCGGTGGGTCGATGTGGGTGAGGTCGATGGACAGGCCCGGGGCTTCGAAACGCTCGCCCTTGAAACCGTCCAACACCGCTTCCAGCGATTTTACCCAGAGGGCGCTGTCGTCCAGCTCGATGCCACGGTCGCCCAGCGGCAGGCTGAACAGTGCACCGTTGAACAGGCGCATCAGGCGGTCGACGTCCTGCTGCGAGAACTCCTCGCGCAGGCGGGCGTAGCTGTTGTTGTCAGCGTGGTCCAGTTGCTGCTTGACCTGCTTCAGGCGTTTTTCCAGGTCGCGTACGCGCTCGTCCAGGTCTTCGGCACTGAACTGGCGCGACTGCGCCAGGGCGCCGGCCAGTTCGTCGTGGGCGTCCTTGGCCGCCAGCAGCTGCTGCTCCAGTACCTTGACGTCATCGACCAGGGCAAAGCGGTGCTTGAGCACCGACAGCTCGCCCAGCCAGCGCTGGATGCCGGTGATTTCACGCTCCAGGCGCATCAGCTCCTGGGTGCCGCCGCGCTGGTCGTTCTGCAGGCGGTCCTGCTCGCCACGGTAGTGCTCGGACTGGATGACCAGCTCTTCCTTGCGCGCCATGGCGTATTCCTGCCAGGTGCCCAGCAGGGTGTCGAGCACTGGCGAAATGCGGTGCAGCTTGCCACGCAGGATGTCGCGCTGGGCTACACCACCGGCCAGGGCCTCGACCAGCGGGCCGGCGGCGACCAGGGCGTTGTAGTCCTGCTCCATGCGGCGCACGTCGCGGAAGGCTTCCTCGCACGCGGCGATGTAGTCGACGCTGCCCGAACGCAGGCTGTGCTCGAAGGCGTCAAGGAACAGTTGCTTGAGCTTGGCCGCAGTGATTTCGCGCATGTGCAGCAGGTTGATGAACAGCGCGCGGAAGGTTTTCAGGCTTTGCTCGCTGGTGGAGCGCAGCGGGATCATGGTCAGGTCCAGCGGCACCGAGGTGTGGCCGCCAACCAGCAGGCGGCGCAGTTCGTCCGGCTTCAGCTCGTAGGCTTTGATGCCCAGCCGCTCCAGGTTGGTGAACAGCTCTTTCTGGCGCAGGCAGGTGTCGTTCTTCTGGTAATGGGCCAGGTCCAATTCGCCTTTGTAGGCGAAAAACTGGTGACCGAAACCGCCGCCCGGGCCGCGGCCGACCACGCCGATCACGTGCGGGCCGTGGGGCAGGCTCAGCTCACAGAGAATGTACGAGGTGTCGCTGGCGAAGTAGAAGCGGCGCGACTGCTCGAGGCTGTACTTGCCGAAACTCATGTCTGACATGCGTGCCAGGATCGGGAACTGCAGGGCGTTGATCGACGCCGACTTACCCAGGTTGTTGGCACCGTAGACCGACAGCGGGTGTTCCAGGGGGAACAGGCCAAGGCTGTAGCCGGCGGTGTTGAGCAATGCAAAGCGGCGGATGCCGTAGCGTTCCTGGCTCATGCGTCAATCTCCTGTTGCTCTTCGCGGATGGCCCGGGCCAGGGCGTCCTCTTCGCTTTCCTCGCCCTCGAAGGGCGTGAGGTCGAGCGGATCGTCGGTGCGGTTGAGTTCTTCGGGGCTTTCTTCCTCGACCAGCACCGGGGTCGGCAGCGGCAGCACGCTATGCAGGGTGGCGGCCAGGTCGCGGTCCTGCTGCACCGAAAGGCACACATCGAGGAAGCGGTGCATCGGCGGCAGGAAGCGGTAGATGCCGCCTTCTTCATGGGCGAAGCCAAGTTGGGTCATGCGGCGCAGGATTTTTTCTTCCAGCTCGTCCACGGTTTGCACTTCGGCCTGCAGGAACAGGTCGCGGTACTTGTCCAGCAGCGAGGGGAGTTCGTCGCGGCCGATGCTGCCGCCGTCCAGCACGGCCATCGGGTCACGGCCCTGGTCGGCCAGGTGCTCGACCAGGATGAAGGTGAACAGCGACAGGCGCTGCGCGGTCTTGTTGACCTGCGCGGCGGTCATGTCCGGCACGAAGTAATAGAAACCGCGGGTGTCGCACACCAGCTCGAAGCCCAGGGCCTTGAACAGAGTGCGGTACTGGTCCTGGAAGTTTGACAGCTGCGCGTACAACTCGGGATCGCGGCGGCTGACGTGGAAGCCTTTGAACAGCTCGCGGAAGATCGGCGCGAGCTGGGACAGTTCGGAAAGATCAAGATGCATGGGCTGGGCTCGCGTTGGGTTCGGTAGTCGCGCTGGTGGCGTCTTCGCGGCTGGAGGTCAGGGCGTACGAGCGCAGGCTGACCAGGTGTTCCTGGGTGGTGTATTCGCGGCGGTCGAGGCGTTCGCGCTTGAAGCGCTTTTCCCGCGACAGGCGTGAGAACCAGTACAGCAGTTCGTCGGTGGCGCCTTCGGGTTCCTGCTCCAGCAGCCAGACCATCAGGTCGGGCAGCGGCAGGGCCTGTTCGCAGCGTTCGGCCATTTCCTTGACCGTGCGCGGTGCACGGGGCAGGGCGCCGGACTGGGTCTTGTGGGCCTTGGGGAAGCGCGCCGGCTTGGGCTCGAAGCGCGCCAGGGCGTACACATAGGCTTCGACCTGGCTGGCACTGCCGAGGAAGGTGCTCTGCGGGCGGGTGAACATCGGCATGGCCGCCTGCGGCACGGCGTCGATGCCCTTGCGCCGGATCACCGACAGGGCCAGCGCGGCGCCACGGGTCACGGCGTTGTGACGGCGGGCTTCTTCGCGCAGCGGCAGCAGCAGTTCACGGGCGTGGCGCAGGGTCAGCTGGGCGCTGGTCTGCATTTCCAGGATACGTGCGTGGGTGCGCAGCAGCATGTCGTCGTCGACCAGGTGGCCCAGGCGGGCCTGTTCGCCCAGCAGCTTCAGCAGCACGGTCTCGACCTTGCGCACGCCTTGTTCGAAGGCGCCGTCGGCGTTCACCAGCTGGATCATCGGCTCGACGTATTCGTCCCAGGTGGCCAGTACTTCGGCATAACGCTGGCGCAGCGGGATCTGGCGGTTGCTGGTCTTGGCCCGCTCGGCCACGGCGACCAGTGCCTGTTCGTCGTTATCGAGCTTTTTCAGCACATCGCGCACGCGCATGTCGAGCAGGCGCAGCTGGCGCGCCAGGTCGTCGCTGTCGCGGTTGTCGAAGGCGTCCTGGATATGGCCGGCGAGGCGTTCGAGGTGGCGCAGGTAGGCTTCGATCTCCAGGCACAGGCCCAGGCGGTGTTCGCGGCGCAGGTACGCAAGAAAGTCGTGGATCTGCGCGTTGAGCTCGAAGCGGTTCGGGCTCTTGGCCACCGGGACCAGGATATCCAGGCGGATCCATACGTCGAGTAGCTGGGTGATGTCCTGCGGGGTGCTTTCGAGCTGCTGGCGGCCCACATGCTGGCGCAACTCGACCAGGCTCAGGGTGCCCTGGTCGAAACGCTCGCACAGCGGCTCGATCAGGGCCCAGTGTTCGGCTAGGGCGCGCAGGACGCGCTTGGGTTCGATCATTGGCTTCGACTCGTTGCCAAGAAAAAGGGGGCGATTGTACTGCATCCGGGGGGGAGGTTTTCACCCCTTGGTCTGTAATGAGAGATAACCTTATGGCCAGTAGGTGTATGGCGTTGTTTTTTGGGGGGGGGTTGAAATCGAGCGCCGCCCGCGCGGCGCTTCGCAGCACAAGGCTGCTCCTACATCTGTTTCGGGCCAGTGACGCCTGTACCCATGCGCGCGACCGCCTGGTTTGTTCGACACGATGTCCAGGTGAACACCAGGGGGCGCGCGCCTTTGTCTCAGGAATAACTGGCCCGAAACAGATGTAGGAGCAGCCTTGTGCTGCGAAGCGCCGCGCGGGCGGCGCTCGGTCTGATAGGCGCTGCAAAAACCACGGCGTACACGTTAGAATGCCCAACTGTCTTGAGCCCCCCGGATTCCCGCCCCTTGCTGACCGAACCCCGTCGCCGCGCCTACCTTTCCGCCATGCAAGTGGTGCACTGGCTGCCGCGCGCCGAACTGCCGTTCGCCGCACCGTCGCGCCCCGAGCTGCTATTGCCGGTGGTGCCGGTCGAGGACATCGATTTCGAGGTCAGGCCGGCACCGGCTGCAAACGAAACGCCCGCCAGCCCCCAGGCCCGCTCCGGTGAGCGGCCGAAAATCGAGATCCCGCGCCCGGGTAGCGTGCCCAAGCCTGCCGCCAAGCCCGTCGAGGCCGAAGAGCAGCCCGCACCGCCACGGCCGGCCCCGGTGCCGCCACCGCGCTTCTCGCTGCAGTTGCTGCGCGCTGGCAGCTGCCTGCTGCTGGTAGAACTGGCCACCGGCCAGCCGTTCCAGAGTCGCGACCCGTCCTACCTGCTGCTAAAGGACATGCTGCGCGCCGCCGGCCTGCCTGACGCCCCGCAGATCATCGGCGAACCGGTGCGCTGGCCGTTGCTGGTACGCGGCAACATGGACCAGGGCCCCGAAGCCGCGCGCGACTTCGTCCAGGGCTTTGTCCAGGCGCGCCTGGAAGACGCCCCTAGTACCTGCCTGTGGCTGATCGGCTTGCCGGCACTGCGCTTTGCCGCCAATGCTGATGCCGAGGCCTATTACCAAACCCTTGAGCTGGACGGCCTGGGCGATGCCTGGGCGCTGCCGGGCCTTGAATTGTTGATGGACGAGCCGCAGCGCAAGGCGGACGTCTGGAAAGCCATGCGCCAGCTGATGGCGCGCTGGAAGAGCGTTGAATGAGTGAATCGATCAGTTTTCGCCCGATGACCGAGGCGGATCTGGATGCCGTACTTAAGATCGAATATGCCGCGTTCAGTCACCCCTGGACCCGCGGGATCTTTCTGGATGCGCTCAAGTCGTACGAAGTCTGGCTGATGTTCGATGGCCAGCAGCAGGTTGGCCATGGGGTGATCAACGTGATCATCGACGAGGCGCACCTGCTCAATATCACCGTCAAACCGGAAAACCAGGGGCGCGGCCTGGGCCTGCGCCTGCTGGAGCACCTGATGGCCCGGGCTTACCAGCTCAATGGCCGCGAATGCTTCCTGGAAGTACGCGCCAGCAACCAGTCGGCCTATCGTTTGTACGAGCGCTACGGTTTCAACGAAATCGGCCGCCGTCGCGACTATTATCCGATTGCCGGGGGCCGTGAAGATGCCCTGGTGATGGCCTGCACGCTGCTTGAAGACTGACCTCGCACAGTCGGCGCCATCCACCGCGTAGCTTTCTTTGTTCTCTATGCAGGGATGGATAAAGAATGAAAAAACTGCTTCTGGCGGCAGGCCTGCTGATAGCGGGTACTGCCCACGCCGACCAACGCGACCTGTGGATGTTCGCCCAGTGGGCCGGCGACCATCAAACCCGTCCCTTCCGTGAAATGCTGGTGGATGCCCGTCTTTACGGTGTGGTGCCTATCCACCAACTGCTGCGTTCGGCCTCGGACTGGAAGCTGTGCCACGCGTCTCCCTTCGCCGTGCCGCCTGTGAGCAACTGGCCGGCTGTACGCTCGACCCTCTCGCTGATCAAGGTGCTCGACGGCCAAGGCATCCTGCGTCAGTTCGAGGTGGTTTCGGCCTATCGCGACCCTCGTCTGAATGCGTGCGCAGGCGGTGCTGCCGACAGTGCCCATACCCGCGCCTTCGCCGTCGATATTCTGTTGCCGGCCTGGGCTGACCCTAACCCGCTGTGCCGTTTCTGGCAGCAGCATGGCCAGGCGTGGAGCATGGGCCTGGGGCGCTACCCGTCGGGGCGCATCCATCTGGATACCGCGGGCTATCGCACCTGGGGCGGCGATGGCAGCGCGGGGTCGTCGTTTTGCGTCAAACCCAGGTGAGCCAGGCAGCGCTGGCACTCGCCCATTACCCACTCTGCGAAGCGCTGGCGCTTGCCGCTGTCGTCCAGGGGCTGTGGGCTAAGCAGGTGATAAGCCGAGCCATCGCGCACAAAACCGAACGGTGCCTGCAGCTGCCCGCTGTCGAGTTCGTCGCGCACCATCAGGGCTGAGGCCATGGCCAGGCCCAGGCCGGCGCTGGCGGCCTGGATCGTCAGGTAGAAGTGTTCGTAGTCGCTGCGTTCGTTGTGCCGCGCCTGCTGGCCGCTGAGGCGCAGCCAGGTGGGCCAGGCAGCGGCGCGGGTGGTGCTGTGCAGCAGGCGTTGGCCGTCGAGCTGGGTGGGGGAGGTGGGGTGGCACACCGGGCCGATCCATTCGTCGCAGATTTTTTGATTGAACAGCTGGTTGTCCCAGTGGAAGTCGTCGCGGCGGATGGCCAGGTCGACACCGCTGCGGGCGAAGTCCAGCGGCCCGCCGGCGGCCACCAGGTGCAACTGCAGGTCGGGGTGGTCAGCATGGAAGCGGGGCAGGCGCGGGATCAGCCAGCGCATGGCGATGGTCGGCTCGCAGGACAGCACCAGCACATTGTCGCGGGCCTGTTGTTGCAAGCGCTGCACGGCGCCTTCGAGCTGTTCGAAAATCGCCTGGGTGGTGCCTTGCAGGGCACGGCCGGCGGAGGTGAGGAAAATGGCCCGGTTACGGCGCTCGAACAGCGCCACGCCAAGGCTTTCTTCAAGCAGGCGTATTTGGCGGCTGACCGCGCCGTGGGTGACGTGCAGGTGCTCGGCGGCGCGCACGAAGCTCTCGGTCTGGGCGGCGATGTCGAAGTAGCGGAAGGCGTTGAGCGGCGGCAGTTTCATGGCATCCCTTTTTGCCTGTGCCGGCCTCTTCGCGGGTTCACCCGCGAAGAGGCCGGTACAGGGTCTAAATATCTGTGAGTAAAACTATCAGATATGCCTCACTATAAATCGATTTTTCCTGGTTCATAAGCCCTCGATAATCCCCAAGTCTGTGCATTTTCATCGCCTATCGAGAGCCATCAGCATGACCGAAATTATCGCCGTCGCCCTGTTCACCTTGCTCGCCGTCATCAGCCCTGGCGCCGATTTCGCCATGGTCACCCGCAGCAGTTATGCACAAGGCCGCAAGGCCGGGCTGGCCGCCGCGATCGGCATCGCGTTAGGGGTGCAGGTGCATGTGCTGTACACGGTGCTGGGCATTGCCGTGATCATCAGCCAGAGCCCGGCGCTGTTCCTGGTCATGAAAGTGCTCGGTGCGGGTTACCTGATCTACCTGGGCTACAAGTCGCTGACCAACACTCAGCGCATCCACCTCGAGGGCGGCAGTCAACCCGCTGCCAGCGTGCTGAACGCCCTGCGCACGGGCTTTCTGACCAATGCCCTGAACCCCAAGACCATGTTGTTCGTTATCAGCGCTTTCACCCAGGTGGTGCAGCCGGGCAGCCCGCTGGCGCTGGATTTCGCCTACGGCGCGTTCATGTCCTTTGCCCATTGGCTGTGGTTCAGCCTGGTTGCAGTGTTTTTCTCCAGTACTGCGTTGCGCAAGGCGATGATCGACCGGCAAGTGCTGGTGGACCGCGTCATCGGGCTGGCGCTGATCGGCCTTGGGCTGGCAGTGGCGGTGACGGGGATTCGTTGAGGGGCGATTGCATGTTAGGGGTAGCTGCTTGCTCAAATTGAAAGCGTGCAGCTTTTTCGCAGGCAAAGAAAAAGGGCTTACCTTGCGGTAAGCCCTTCGTCTTGTTTGGTGGCTACACAGGGACTTGAACCCCGGACCCCAGCATTATGAATGCTATGCTCTAACCAACTGAGCTATGTAGCCGATGGCGCGCATTATTCTCTTGAACGGACCCTCTGTCAACACTCATTTCAAAAAAAATTTGCACGCTTTCAAAAACTTAGCGGCCGGGCTTGGTTTCAGTGCACCACAAGCCAGTGCCCGAGCACGCCCTGAAGCTGCAGATGCTGGGCCGCCGCCAGGGATTGCAGGCTTTCGCGAGGGTGGTCTAGGTTGAAATCACCGCTCACGCGCCGATGGGCCATTTGTTCATCCACCATCCACACGCGCTGCCCTTGGTAGCTGGCCAGGCGCTCCAGCACCTGGCCCAATGGCATGTCGGTGGCTTTCAGACGGCCGTTGCGCCAGCTGTCTGAGGTTTTCAGGTCAGCCTTCTGCACCGGGTCGATGCGTGTGTCATTGAAGGTGACCCGCTCGCCCGCAGAGACCATGCGCTGTTCACCCCCCTGGGTGACCATGGCCTTGCCACTGAGTACCACAAGTTCATCATGACCGGCATGGCGGGCTACCTGCAGGCGGGTGCCGAACACCTGGATGCGTGCGTTGCCCACGTCCACTTCCATGGCCCGGCCGTCGAGCACGACTTCCAGGTACACCTGGCCCTGCACCAAATGCAGTTGGCGGGTGCGGCCGCGCAGGTCGATGTTCATTGCGCTGGCGCTGTCCAGGTTCAGGGTCGTGCCATCCGCCAGGCGTGTGCTACGCCGCTCGCCCACGTCGGTGTGCAGCTCGCTGGCCAGGCGCTGCAGCAGCGGCCAGTACAGGTAGGCTGCGGCGCCCAACCCGACCAGGAACACCAGCGCCAGCCATTTACCCAGGTGGCTGCGGCGTACCGTGACGTGCCGTGGGCGAGGGCGGGCGGGTGGTGGCTGCAGTTGTTGCCAGAACGTTTCCAGCTCGGCGTAGGCCTGGGAGTTTTCGGGTGCCTGGCACCAGGCTGCGAATGCCTGGCGCTGGGTTTCGTCGCAACCGGGCTGGCGCAACAGCGAAAACCATTCCAGCGCTTCCTGCTGTGGGTCGGGCTGCTGCAGCTGCTTGGCGGGCATCGGGCTCATGGGTTCAGTCTGCTCACGATAGGGGCCGTTTCGCCCAACGATGACAGGGGTATGGGCCGAGGATGCTAATTATATTGAGAACCATTTTCAAGTACGTTGCGACGGAGGGATAAAAAAGGTAGCTATGTATCTATTTGTTTCCCGATAATCGGATCCCAAACTGAGGACGGAGATTCAGGCACATGGCCACCAGTAGCGCCTCCACGGCATCCACCAGCGCAGCGGCGAGCCAAGCGACGCCGCTGGTAATGCGCATCATCGGCTTCTGCGCCCTGGCGCACTTGATCAACGATCTGATCCAGTCGGTGCTGCCGGCGATCTACCCGATGCTCAAGGCCAATTACGACCTGAGCTTCGCCCAGATCGGCCTGATCACCCTGACGTTCCAGATCACCGCTTCGCTGCTGCAACCCTGGGTCGGCTTTTTTACTGACCGCCGGCCAGCGCCGAACCTGTTGCCGATGGGCACCCTGTGCACGCTGGTGGGGATCGTGATGCTGGCCTTCGTCGGCAGCTTCCCGATGATTCTGCTGGCTTCGGCGCTGGTGGGCATCGGCTCGTCGACGTTCCACCCGGAAACCTCGCGTATAGCGCGCCTGGCCTCTGGCGGGCGCTTCGGCCTGGCCCAGTCGACCTTCCAGGTGGGCGGCAACACCGGCTCCGCACTGGGCCCACTGCTGGCGGCGGCCATCGTCATTCCGTTCGGCCAGACCCACGTGGCCTGGTTCGGCCTGGCCGCATTGTTCTTCCTCGGTGTAACCCTGATGCTGCGCGGCTGGTACAAGGAACACCTCAACCAGGCCAAGGCGCGCAAGGCGGTGCAGGCCACCCATGGCATTTCACGGAATCGGGTGATCGCGGCGCTGATCGTGCTGGGCCTGCTGGTGTTCTCCAAGTACTTCTACATGGCCAGCTTCACCAGCTACTTCACCTTCTACCTGATCGAGAAGTTCGATGTGTCGGTGGCCAGCTCGCAGTTGCACCTGTTCCTGTTCCTGGGTGCAGTGGCGGCGGGCACGTTCTTTGGCGGCCCGATCGGGGACCGCATCGGGCGCAAGGCCGTGATCTGGTTCTCGATCCTGGGGGTGACGCCGTTCACCCTGGCGCTGCCGTATGCCGACCTGTTCTGGACCACCGTGCTGAGCGTGGTGATCGGCTTTATCCTGGCCTCGGCGTTTTCCGCGATCGTGGTGTATGCGCAGGAACTGGTGCCGGGTAGCGTGGGCATGATCGCCGGCATCTTCTTCGGGCTGATGTTCGGCTTTGGCGGCATTGGCGCGGCGCTGCTGGGGTATGTGGCGGACCTGCGCGGTATCGAGTATGTGTACGGGCTGTGCTCGTTCCTGCCGTTGTTCGGGTTATTGGCGGTGTTCTTGCCGTCTACAGGTAAACGCTGAAATCGCTGGGGGCTGCTTTGCAGCTCATTCGCAGCACAAGGCTGCTCCTACAGGCAGCACGCGCTCGTTGTAGGAGCAGCCTTGTGCTGCGAATGGGCCTCGTAGAGGCCCCAGGGCGGTTGACTACCCTCCTTCAGGTGGCTAGAGTGCCGCCTCTTTTTACCCACCACCTGCGTAGTAGCCAGAGCAATGCGCCGTAACCCGTCCCTCCCACATGCCCGCCAGCCTGCCCTCCAGGCCTTGCGTCGTGCCTGGCCGAGAGACACGGTGCTCAAGCGTCGCCGCAGCGTGCTGTTCGCCTTCACCTTCTCGCCACACCTCGCCTGAACTGATCTGCGCTTTTGCGTCGCTCGCCCCCCGGCGAGCGCGCCTGTGTCTGCACGTCTTTCTTGTTTGCAAGGAGTGGTACATGAACATGCGTTTGCTGGCGGGCCTGTTGTTCGCCGTTTCCGTCGTGGGTTTCAGCCTGGGGGCCAGCCTGCCGCTGGTGTCGTTGCGCCTGCATGAGGCCGGCGCCAGTACCCTGGAAATCGGCATCATCTCGGCCATCCCCGCTGCGGGCATGATGCTCTCGGCGTTTCTGGTCGACGCCTGCTGCCGCCACCTCACCCGGCGCACCATCTACCTGCTGAGTTTCAGCCTGTGCACCGTCAGCATCGCCCTCCTCGAATCGGCCTTCGGCTCGCTGTGGTTGCTGGCCCTGCTGCGCCTGGGCCTGGGGCTGGGCATGGGTATCGCGATCATCCTCGGCGAGTCGTGGGTCAACGAGCTGTGCCCTGAGCACAATCGCGGCAAGATCATGGCCCTTTATGCCACCAGCTTTACCGGCTTCCAGGTGCTGGGCCCGGCCATGCTCGCGGTGCTGGGCGCCAACAGCCCGTGGATCACCGGAGTGGTCACCGTCTGCTATGGCCTGGCGTTGCTGTGCATCGTGCTGACCGTTCCCAATGACCATGTCGAACATGAAGAGGGCGACAAGAGCTTCGGCCTGGCCGGCTTCTTCCGCGTGGCACCGGCGTTGTGCGTGGCGGTGCTGTTCTTCTCGTTCTTCGATGCCGTGGTGCTGTCGCTGTTGCCGGTGTACGCCACCAGCCATGGCTTTGCCGTGGGCGTGGCGGCGCTGATGGTGACGGTGGTGTTTGCCGGCGACATGCTGTTCCAGCTGCCGTTGGGTTGGCTGGCCGACCGAGTGGAGCGCACCGGGCTGCACCTGGTGTGCGGGTTGATGGCGATGTCGATTGGCATCGGCCTGCCGTGGCTGCTGAACATGACCTGGCTGCTGTGGCCGCTGCTGGTGGTGCTGGGCGCGGTTGCGGGGGGCATTTATACCCTGGCGCTGGTGCTGATCGGGCAACGTTTCAAAGGCCAGGATCTGGTCACTGCCAATGCCAGTGTGGGGTTGTTGTGGGGCGTTGGTAGCCTGATCGGCCCGCTGGTGAGTGGTGCGGCGATGGATGTGGCCCCGCACGGCCTGCCTATGGCGCTGGCGCTGATGGCCGGGTTGTTCGTGTGTTTTGCCCGGCAATCGTACCGACGCGCGGGCCGGATGCGCGCCGTGGCGGAGTGAAGTGCTTTTCAGGCTGCGCCAATGCTTACCCAGTAGCGCGTTTTGTAGTCGACACGCACCGGCAGGCTGCGGGTGAGCAACTGCAGGATCTGAGCGGTATCGGCCAACTGATAGGTGCCTGACACCTTCAAGTTCGCCACCTCAGGGGCGCAGCGCAACAGGCCCGGGCGGTAGCGGGCGAGCTCTGCGACAAACTCGCCCAGTGGCATCTGCTGCACGCTGAGCACGCCGTCGGTCCAGCCCCAAGGGTCGCTGTGCAGCGCCACCGCGTGGACACTGCCATTGGCCCCAACCTGTACCGTTTCGCCCGAATGCACCTGACGCGGTGAGGCCGACGTGGGAAACAGCGTAACTTCACCACGTCGCACTGCCAGCAGCAGACCTTGGTTGTTTTCACGCAGCAGCAACTGGCCGTTGAGGGTGGTCAGCGGGCCGATGCGGGTGTCGATGTAGAACGGGCGGGTATCGTTGGGGTTGCTGTCCAGGCTGACCTCGCCACGTACCAGTTCCAACTGGCGTTGCTCGGCGCTGTAATGCAGGTCGATGGCGCTGGCAGTGTTTAGCAATATGTGGCTGCCATCGCTGACTTGCCACTGGCGCCGTTCACCCGTGGCGGTGCTGCTGTCGGCCAGCAGTTGCGGCAGGCCCAGAGGTTCGCGCGTGGCCCAACCCAGGCTGCCACCCACGGCCAGCAGGGCCAGTAGCTTGAGGTGGTCACGCCGGCTGCTGCGCTGGCGCTGGCTGCCGTCCAGGGTGCGCCGGCTCAGGTCCTTGGGCAGCCCGGCCAGTTCGTCGCCGAGTTGACTGACCCGTTGCCAGGCCAGCGGGTTGTGCGGGTGGCTGGCCAGCCAGTGCTGAAATTGCTGCTCGGTACGTGGGCTGGGGCGGTCGAAGCGCAGCTTCACCAGCCAGTCGATGGCCTGGTCGACCTGCGACTGCGCTGGCGCGGGCTCATGCATCGGCATAACGTAACCGGTAGCAGACGCCCAAGGCTTTGGCCAGGTCGCGCTCGACGGTGGCCCGCGACACTTCCAGCTGCTGAGCGATCTGCACGATGCTCAAGCCGTCCAGTTGAGCCAGCAGAAACGCCTGGCGAACACGCGGCTTGAGCTGGTGCAGGGCACGGTCGAGGCGGCCCAGGGCATCGAGAATGACCAGGCGGTGCTCTTCGCTGGGTACCTCGGCTTCGGGCAGGTGGGCCAGGCTTTGCTGGTAGGCGTGCTCCAGTGCGCGACGGCGGAACTGGTCGATCATCAGGCCACGGGCGATGCTGCTGAGATAAGCGCGTGGCTCTTTCAGCGGTGAAACCTGGCGGGCCCGCAGCAGCCGCACGAAGGTATCCTGGGCCAGGTCGGCGGCATGCTCGCTGCAACCTACCCGGTTGCGCAACCAGCCGCGAAGCCAGCTATGGTGGGCCTGGTAGAGCAGAGCGACCTCGGTCGGCTTGAGCGTGTCGTTGATCTGCATCGTAGCGAAGGCCCGGCCCTGTGAACTGTGCGATTGTGAATAGTTCTCAATTCTATGCGGGGAAAGCGGCGCAGGGCAATGGTATGCCAGGAATTCGCCGCGCAAGAACCGGCGTTTACCCGATGAACGGCTGAGCTAAGCTGGGCCTGCGTTCAACCTGTTGGAGGCGTCATGATCCTGGCCGACCTTTCGCCCGAGGCCTACTGCGAGGCCACTGAATACCTGGCAGCACTCGACTCGGACTGGTCGCGGCACATTGCTGCAATCGGGCCTTGCCTGCACCAGGCCACGCCCGGGCGTGAGCCCTACGAGGCATTGGTGCGGGCCATCGCCTACCAGCAACTGCATGCCCGTGCTGCCGAAGCAATCCTTGGCCGGTTGCTGGCGTTGTTCCCGGAGGTTGCGTTCCCGACGCCACAGCAGTTGCTGTCGGTCAGCCCGCAAACCTTGCGCGCCTGTGGGTTCTCGGCAAGCAAGATGGCCACGGTGCAAGGCATTGCCCAGGCACGGCTGGAAGGCCTGGTGCCGACGCGGGAAGAGGCATTGGCCATGGCCGACGAGGCACTGATCGAACGCCTGGTGGCCTTGCGTGGGGTAGGGCGATGGACGGTGGAGATGCTGCTGATCTATAGCCTGGAGCGTTCGGACATTCTGCCGGTGGACGATTTTGGCGTGCGCGAGGGGTACCGACGGCTGAAGGGGCTGGACAAGGCGCCGACACCTGCGCAGATGCGCTCGCTGGGCGGCGGCTGGCGGCCGTTTCGAACCGTGGCGGCCTGGTACCTGTGGCGGGCCTGAGGTTTTTGCATCGCCTGAACGGGCCCCTTCGCGGGCATGCCCGCGAAGGGGGCCCGTTCAGGCGACAACTTATCTGGATGCTAACCCATGAATCTCTACACCACCCCCGACCAACGCTGGCAAGCCGTGGAGTCCCGTGACTCCACCGCCACGGGCCACTTCGTCTACGCCGTACGCACCACCGGCGTCTACTGCCACCCCGGCTGCAAATCACGCATGGCCAAGCGCACCAATGTCGAGTTCTACGACACCCCTGCTGGTGCCGAAGCTGCGGGCTACCGTGCCTGCAAGCGCTGTATCAGCAAGGCCAGCACCACCCGCCGCAGCCAACTGGTCACCCGCGCCTGCCGCCTGATCGAAACCAGCGACCCCGCCCCCAGCCTCGACCAGCTCGGTGCGCAACTCGCCGTCAGCCCCTTCCACCTGCACCGCCTGTTCAAGGCCGAAACCGGCGTTACCCCCAAGGCCTATGCCACCGCCTTCCGTGCCCGGCGCCTGCGTGAGCACCTGGAAGACGGGCAGCGTTCAGTCACCGACGCCATCTACGATGCCGGCTTCAACTCCAACAGCCGCTTCTACGAAAGCGCCGATCAGCGCCTGGGCATGCGCCCCCGCCAGTACCGCGCCGGTGGCGCAGGGGCCACCATCCACTTCGCCCTCGGCCAGTGTTCGCTGGGGGCGATCCTGGTGGCCCAGAGCGAGAAGGGCATTTGCGCGATTTTGCTGGGCGACGACCCTGAAGGCCTTCTGCACGACCTGCAGGACCAGTTCCCCAAGGCCCGCCTGATTGGTGGCGATAGCGCCTACGAACAGTTGGTCGCCGAAGTGGTGGGCTTTGTCGAAGCCCCGGCGTTGGGCCTCGCGCTGCCGCTGGATGTGCAAGGTACGGCGTTTCAGGAGCGGGTGTGGCAGGCGTTGCGCGAGGTGCCGGCCGGCAGCCGGGTCAGCTACACCGATATTGCCGAACGTATCGGTGCGCCCAAAGCGGTACGCGCGGTGGCCAAGGCCTGCGCGGCCAACCACATCGCGGTGGCCATCCCCTGCCATCGGGTGGTGCGCCGGGACGGCGACATCAGTGGCTACCGTTGGGGTGTCGAGCGCAAACAGCAACTCCTTAAGCGAGAGACGGCACTCTCCTGATTGCCTGAAGCCGCGTAGAATCCCCCGCCAAATCGAGTTGTAAAGAGGAAACTTCGATGAGGCGTGTCAGCCTTGCCCGTTATTGCCCAGTCCTGATGGCCCTGCTGGCCCTGATGCTGGTTATTGCCAGCCCGGCCTGGTCGGCCCCGGCCACGCCATTGTCTAATCTGGCGGCTGCCGAAGCGCCAGCGCTGGATGAAAACGCCAGCATCGAACAGCTGAGCGACCGGCTGGACCTGATCCGCCAGGGCGTCACCAGTGAGGCCAACGACGACTTGCTGTCGCAGTTGCGCCTGGCGGCGATGCAGGTTCAGCGCCAGGCTGATGCATTGAGTGCACAGCGCACCGCCGACCTGGAAAAGCTCGAGGACAAGCTCAAGGTCATCGGCCCGGTGCAGCCGGACGAGGCCGCCACCCTGACCCAGCAGCGCAAAGCGCTGGAGGCCGAGAAAAAAGCGCTGGTAGCCCAGCAGGACCAGGCCACCAAGCTGAATCAGTCGGCCCGCGACCTTTCCACGCAAATCGTCAACCTGCGCCGTAGCCAGTTCAACTCGCAAATTACCAGCCGTGCGGCCTCGCCACTGACCCCGGCGTTCTGGCAGAGCATCATCCGCCCCACCCAGGACGACGTGGCGCGTCTGCGTGACCTGCGCGGCGAGGCGGCCGACGCCATCGGCAGTGCCTTCAGCGCCGAAAACCGCTGGCTGTTCATTACCAGCCTGGTGGCGGCGATTCTGGTCTGGACCTTGGTGCGGCGCGTGCTCGAGCGCCTGCTGGCCAGTGCCATGGTCGGCTGGTTGCCCGAGGGCCGCTTGCGCCGCAGCGCCCTGGCGCTGGGCGTCAGCCTGGCAACCCTGGGTACCATTGCCGGCTCTGTATCGCTGCTGCGCTGGGGGCTGGAGAGCAGCGCCGAGTTGGGCTCGGATATCGCCAGCCTGGTCAACCACATTCTCACCCTGGTGGTGTTCAGCGCCTTCATCACCGGCCTGGGCCGCGCCATGCTGATGCTGCAGCGCCCGTCCTGGCGCCTGCCGCCGATGCATGACGAAGTGGCCAGTGCGCTCGGTTGGTTCCCCAAGGTACTGGCCTTGGCGCTGATGGTGATGATGACCATGGAGCGCATCAACAGCGTCATCGGCGCCAGCCTGGCGTTGACCGTGGCGGTCAATGGCCTCACCGCGCTGGTCGTGGCGTTGATCTTTGCCGGCGCGCTGCTGCGTTATCGCCGAACCCTGCGCAAGCATGACCTGGAGCGCCCCACCGGTCTGGTCGGGCTGATCCCGTTCGTGATGGTCGTCTGGCTGACACTGATCTTGCTGGCACTGCTTACCGGCTACCTGACGCTCGCCTATTTCCTCACCGCCAAATTGCTGTGGGTCAGCCTGGTAGTCACCTGTGCGTACTTGCTGACCACCTTCTTCGGTGACCTGTGCGAAACCTTGCTGTCGCCACGTCAGCCAGGTGGTTTGGCGCTGGCCTCCACCTTGGGCCTGGCGCCTCGCCACCAGGCGCAGGCCAGCACCATCCTGGCCGGCATCGGCCGTACCATCGTGCTGTTCCTGGCACTATTGCTGGCGCTGATGCCGTCGGGCACCAGCCCCAGCGAGCTGCTGATGAGCCTGGGCGACTGGGACGGCACCGGCGGCAAGCTGCTTGGCAATCTCAACATCGTGCCGCAGGACATCCTGCTGGCCTTGGCGATTTTCTTCGGTGGCCTGTTCGCCATTCGCGTAGTCAAGCGCTGGCTGAGTGAACGCCTGCTGCCGGAAACCGATATGGACGCCGGCATGCGCGCCTCGCTGGTGACCCTGGTCGGTTACCTGGGCTTCCTGTTCCTGGCCATGCTGGTCATGTCGACCCTGCGCATCAACCTCACCAGCCTCACCTGGGTAGTCAGTGCCCTGTCGGTAGGTATCGGTTTTGGTCTGCAGCAGATCGTGCAGAACTTCATCTCCGGCCTGATCCTGCTCACCGAGCGCCCCGTCAAGGTGGGCGACTGGGTCAGCCTGGCGGGCGTCGAGGGTGATATCCGGCGCATCAATGTGCGTGCCACCGAAATCCAGATGTCCGACCGCTCGACGGTGATCGTGCCCAATTCGCAGTTCATTTCGCAGAACGTGCGCAACGTGACCATGGGCAATGCGCTGGGCGTGGTCGGCATTACCCTGACCTTGCCACTGGAGACCGATGCCAACCGGGTACGCGAGTTGCTGCTGACGGCGTACCACGAGCATGAGGCGATTCTGGATGCGCCCGCCACTTCGGTGTCGTTCAAGGACCTGACGGCCAGTGGCATGGTGATTGGCGTCAGTGGTTACGTGGCGGGGCCGCGGCAGGTGTCAGGCACCCGTAGCGACCTGCTGTTCACCATTCTTGGTCGCCTGCGTGATGAAGGCATTCCGCTGTCTTCGCCGCAGAGCATGGTGCTGGTGCAAGAGGGTACGCGCCCCGCTGACGAGTCGGTGTAAAGCGCGGGGCTGCTGCGCAGCCCTTTCGCGGCACAAGGCCGCTCCTACAGGGAATGCGAACGCTATCAGGGCACGCGATCCCTTGCAGGAGCGGCCTCGTGCCGCGAAAGGGGCGCATAGCGCCCCCGAATTCAATGCTGCTTGGCCTGCTTGATCCTCAGCAGAATCACCAACAATACCAGCAGCACCGGCGGCGCCATGGCCAGCAACCCGTCCCGCGCCGTCAGCCCCAACCCCAGCACATTCAGCCCGCCATACAGCAGCTTGAACAAATTCAGCAGGTAGTAGGTGATGGCAATGATCGACAGCCCCTCCACCGCCCGCTGGATCTTCACCTGGGCATCGGCCCGGGCATTGAGGCTGCGCAGGATCTCGGCGTTCTGTTCTTCCATTTCTACCTGCACCCGCGCCTGCAACAGGTCGCCCAGGTTTGCCACGTTCTTCGCCAGTTGCTCCAGCCGCTGCTCGGTCGCCGCGCAGTAGCGCACAGTCGGCTTGAACCGACGCTCGATGAACACTCCCAGGCGCTGGCAGTCGCCCACATGGCTTTCCCGCAGCTCGCCCAGGCGTTCGAACACCAGTTGCGCATAGGCCTGGGTGGCGCCGAAGCGGTGGCGGGTTTTTACCGTGTGGCTGACCACCTGGCGTGACAAGTGGGCAATGGCGTCCAGCAGCCCTTTGGAGTCATGGCCGTCCCCCCCGGCACTGCGCTCCGAGAGGCTGACCAAAGTCTTGTCGAAAGTGTCCAGTTCTTGGCTCAGGGCCTTGGCCGTGGCCAGGGTCAGCGAGGCCATCATGCGGTACGTCTCGATTTCCAGCAGACGGCGGATCATGCGGCCCTGGCGGTAGGCATTGAGGCGGCGGTTGATGAACAGGAAACGGTTGGTGCCATCTTCGGTCAGGCGGAAATCGCTCCACACCACCGCATCGCCCCCGCCAACGCACGAGCCGCACGGGTCTTTGAAACCGTAGCGAGGCAGCTCAAGCCCCTGTTCGTCACGCACCAGCACCTGCACGGCGTTGATCACCTGCGCCGCCTGCGGGGCGATGGCTTCGGCCAGCACGGGAGGCAGGGGGCGCCATTCGGTGTCGGTGGCAGCGCACGGCACCACCAGTGTCAGGGTGAAGAACTCGGTGTGCCGTTCCCACTTGAACGGGTGGCCATCCAGGCGGGTAATGCCTTGGGCGGCAGCGGTGTCCAGGGCCTCCGGGCAGCAGCGTTGCAGCAGCGCTGCACAGGCAGCATCACCGCCGAGCAAGGCCAGGTGGAAGACATGCGCAGGGCCGTCGAAGTACAGCGACGGGCGGGCGTGCAATTCGTTGTGCAAGGCGGTGCGTTGAGGGTGCATGGGTGGTCCGGCCTGGTGTTGTGATTGTTGGGGTACCAGGAGGTGGGACTTTGCAGCGGGCGGGGAAAGTCACGCGGGGCGGAGTTTTGTTCCACCTGTGACGGCCTCTTCGCGGGCACGCCCGCTCCCACAGGGGAGCACACAGCTTGAGGTATATGCGGTCGAGGTGGAAGCTGGCTTGCCTGCGAAAGGGCCGCAAAGCGGCCCCTGATAATTCAGCCCAGACACCGGGTCACATGCTTGACCGATTGGTAGGCGGACAACCCCCAAGGCCCCAGCTCGCGGCCGATGCCGCTACCCTTGGTACCGCCCCACGAGGTTTCGACGAACACCGCCTGCACCGAGTTGATCCACACATGGCCAACCTCCAGCGCATCGGCCACACGCTCGGCGCGTTGCAAATCGGCAGAGCACACGGTCGCCACCAGCCCGAAGCGGCTGTCGTTGGCCTCGGCAATCGCCTGCTCTTCACTGGCAAACCGGCGTGCGCACAGCACCGGGCCAAAGATTTCCTCGGTCCACAAGCGGCTGTGTTTCGGCACATCGGTATACAGCGTAGGGCTGACGAACCAGCCGTCGCGGTCCAACGCCTTGCCACCGGCCAGGCACTGCAAGCCTTCTTCCCGCGCCGTGGCAAAGTAGCTGGCCACCTTCAGCCACTGGGCCTGGCTGGTCAGCGGGCCCATGTCGACCTCTTCGGTCAACGGGTTGCCAACCCGCAGGTTTTCCAGTGCCGCCTGCAAGCGTGGCAGCAGCGCATCGGCAATACCGTCCTGCACCAGCAGCCGCGAGGTGGCCGAACACATCTGCCCCGCGTTCCAGCTGATACCAGCAACAATCCACTCGACCGCCTGATCGACATCGCAATCGTCAAACACCACGATGGCCGACTTGCCGCCCAGCTCCAGCGTCACCGGCCGGCACTGTGCCGACGCGCTGCGCATTACCTGGCTGCCGACGCTGTTGCTGCCGGTGAACGACAGTTTGTCCAGGCCATTGTGATTGCTCAGCGCGGCGCCGGTCTCGGCCTTGCCGTTGACGATGTTCAGCACCCCGGCCGGCAGGCCCAGGGCGTCGGCGATGTGGCCGTAGGCCTGTTCGATCAGCGGGGTGACTTCCGATGGCTTGAGCACCACGGTGCAGCCGGCAGCCAGCGCCGGGGCTAGCTTCCAGGCGCTGGTCACCAGCGGGAAGTTCCATGGCACGATCAGGCCGACTACACCCACCGGCTCAAGGCGAGTGCGCGCGGTGAAGCCTGGGGCGGCAAGTGGCACGTCGCGATTCTTCGCAGGCAGTTGCTCGGCCAGCTCGGCGTAGTAGCCGAAGGTGGCGATGGCGTCGTCCAGGTCGATCTCGGCTTCGTGGCGCGGCTTGCCGTTGTTGCGCATTTGCAAGGTGATCAACGCTTCGCGGCGTTGCCCGAGCTGTTCGGCAAAGCCGCGCAGGTAGGCCGCGCGTTCGCTGGCGCTGGTGGTTTTCCAGGCGGGCAGGGCGCTGCGGGCAGCGGTTACGGCCTGGTCGACCTGGGCCACGCTGGCAGCCATGAACTCGGCGAACGGTTGCCCCAGCGCAGGGTCGTTGACGCTGATGCAGTCGCTGCCTTGGCCTTCGACCCAGCGGCCGGCGATGTAGTGGGAATTGGTCATGGTCGGTTTCCAGTCAGGCCATTTCGGCAGTGGTCACAGGCGTGTGCGCGGTGCTTTTGCAACGCACCCAACGCGGGCCCCGGGGGCCATACACGCCAGCAGGTTCAGGGAACAGGTTGAGCAGCAGCAGGTACAGCACGCCAGCCAGCCCCAGGGTGACCGGCAGGCTCAGGTCGATGCCGCCAGCCAGGTCGCCCAGCGGGCCGACGAACTGCCCCGGCAGATTGACGAAACACAGGCCGACCGCCGCGCTGGGCAGCCACGCCCCCATGCCGCGCCAGTTCCAGCCATGCAGGAACCAGTAATGGCCGCCACGCTGGCCGCGGGTGAATACCTGCAGGTCATCGGCGTGGTAGAAGCCGCGGCGAGTGATCAGGCCGAGGATCATGATCACCATCCACGGGCTGGTGCAGGTGATGATGAGTACCGCAAAGGTCGACACGCTCTGCACCAGGTTGAAGGTGAAACGGCCGACGAAGATGAAGCCGATCGCCAGCACACCGATCAGCAGCGTGGCGCCGGCGCGGCTGAGCAGGCGCGGGAACACGCTGGACATGTCCAGGCCGGTGCCATACAGCGCAGTGGTGCCGGTGGACATGCCGCCGATCACCGCAATCAGGCACACCGGCAGGAAGAACCAGCTTGGCGCCACCGCCAGCAGGCCACCCACATAGTTGTTGGCGGCAATGTAGTCCGGTGCCTGGGTCGCTACCAAGGTGGCGGTGCACAGGCCGAACAGGAACGGAATCAGCGTTGCGCCCTGGGCGGCAATTACCGCCAGCATGATGCGCGTCTTGGGTGTTGCACGCGGGATATAGCGCGACCAGTCGCCCAGGAAGGCGCCGAACGACACCGGGTTGCTCATGGCCAGGATCGCTGCGCCGACGAACGCCGCCCAGAAGCCCGCCTGGCCGTGGTTGACGCTACCTGCGTAGCTGGCGTCGAACGGCCCGGCAAAGGCAACGATGCCCAGCAGGAACAGCAGGCTTGAAGCCCACACGGCAATCTTGTTGACCCACAGCATGAAGCGGAAGCCGAAGATGCACACCACCAGTACCAGCACCGCGAACAGGCCGTAGGCCAGGCCCAGGGTGAGGTCGGTTTCCGGCAGGCCGGCCAGGCGCTTGGCGCCGCCGACCAGGGCATCGCCCGAGCTCCACACCGACAGCGAGAAGAACGCCACCGCCGTGAGCAGCGACAGGAACGAGCCGACGATACGCCCGTGCACGCCAAAGTGTGCGCCCGACGACACGGCGTTGTTGGTGCCGTTAAGCGCACCAAACAACCCCATTGGCGCAAGAATCAGCGCGCCCACGCCAACGCCGAGCAGAATGGCCCACACGCCCGCCTGGAACGACAGCCCGAACAGCACGGGGAAGCTGCCCAGCACGGCGGTGGCGAAGGTATTGGCGCCGCCGAAAATCAGGCGGAACAGGTCCAGCGGGGAGGCGTCGCGTTGATCGTCGGGGATCTGTTCGACGCCGTTGGTCTCGATACCGGTCGAGTGGCTCATGGTGATGCTCCAGCGCGGTTGTTGTGGGCCTGCGCGTGCGCGGGCCTTCTTGTGGGTGCGATGGCAGGGCGGCAGGGCCGCGTAAAAAGGTGATCAGGCCGGCGAGACGACCGACAGGTGCTCATGGCAGGCCAGCCACTGGTCACCCTGGCGGCGGAAGACGATGGTCTCGCGTTCGCTCAACTGGTGTTCTTCGCCGGCGATGCGGATATGCGTGGCCACATCGTGCATGAAGATCGCTACGTCACCTTGCAGGCTCACGTGGGCATTGCCCGACTCGCAGGCGAGCACGGCAAAACCTTCGGCCTGCCACTGCGCCCAGAGGTCTTCGTAGGCACGGCGCGACAGCAGCGGTTGCGGCAAGGTGTGGAAAAGGAACGTGGCGTCTTCGCTGAAACAGGCGAAATAGCGGGCGGTGTCGTTGCTGGCGAACGCGGCAACGAGGTCGGCGGCGGCTTGGCGCACCTGAAGGGTCTGGTCCACGGGAGTGGCCTCACGGTTTTTGTGATTATGGTGAAGCGATTCTGGTGATGGTTGGCGAGGGAACAAATCGCTGGAGGCAAATAATCAGTTCAGGAATTTGTGAAGTGATGGCAATGCTTCCTTTACCCTCGCGTAATGTGTCGACTAAGGTGTCTGCAGCTATGGCATCCAGCATTTGGACGATCCCTTCCATGGCCGGGGTCGTTCACCATTCCTTCAGGTTGCAGGCAATGAGCAATTACCAACCACCGCTGACGGTGACCCCCCGGATTCTGGCTCTGGTTGCCGAAGTCAGCGAGCAAGTGGGGTTATTGACTGCCTATCGCAATGCAGCGCTTACGCCGCAACTTCGGCGAGGCAACCGGATTCGTACCATTCAGGCATCGCTTGCCATTGAAAACAACACCCTGAGTGTCGAGCAGGTAACCGCGCTGCTGGATGGCAAGCGTGTTCTAGGTCTGCCGCGTGAAATTCAGGAGGTCCGCAATGCATTTGCTACCTACGATGCGATGCCTGACTGGCGTGCCGAATCCCGGAGCGACCTGCTTGCCGCGCACGGGATGCTGATGCATGGCCTGATAGACGACGCTGGGCGTTACCGGCGCGGTGGTGTGGGGATTTATCGGGGTTCTCGCCTGTTACATATGGCACCACCGGCCAGCCGGGTGGCGACACTGGTGCACGATTTACTGTATTGGCTCTCGAACAACGATTGGCATCCGCTGATTACCAGCTGTGTATTCCACTACGAATTCGAATTCATCCACCCGTTTGCTGACGGCAACGGGCGCATGGGACGGCTATGGCAAACCCTGCTGCTTAGCCGGTGGCGACCAGCGATGGCATACCTGCCGGTCGAAACTGTTATCCGTGAGCAGCAGGACGCTTACTACGCTGCGCTGGCTGCGGCTGACCAGGCTGCTGAAGCTACCCCGTTTGTCGAGTACATGCTTGAAGCATTGCTAAGTGCGCTTGTAGAAGCCAAAGAGAGCGACCAAGTAACCGACCAAGTAACCGACCAAGTAGCAAATCTTCTCAAGGTGCTGCCCGCTGGTGTTGCTTTGAAGACAAGTGATCTCATGCATCAGCTGGGCCTCTCGCACCGTGCCACATTCCGTAAGAGTTATTTGCACCCGGCCTTGGCTGCTGGGTTGATCGAAATGACAGATCCCGATTCACCTCGCAGTCCCAAGCAGCAGTATCGTCGGGTTGCAAAGTAGGCTACGTCCCGCTCCCATTGAGATCTGCCGCAGTTATCCAACTGTCATCTCACAGCAGCGAATGTTCAGTCGCATTTCTGCCATCTCCCCGTGCCTGATGCCTAAGGAAGACACAGTACCTTGTGGGAGCTGGCTTGCCGGCGATGAGGCCGGTACACGCAGCAACAAGCGAACCGACTGACGGTCTACCCCACCCTTGATCCTTGCCTACGCTGATACTCCCAACCCGCTGAAGCAAGGAGTTCACCGTGGCCTTCCAATACAAGCGTCTGGACAAGAACAACGTCGCCGTGCTGCTGGTCGATCACCAGACCGGTCTGCTATCGCTGGTAAGGGACATCGACCCCGACCGCTTCAAGAACAACGTGCTGGCCCTGTCCGACCTGGCCAAGTATTTCAAGCTGCCAACCATCCTCACCACCAGCTTCGAGACCGGCCCCAACGGCCCGCTGGTGCCGGAGCTGAAAGAGCAGTTCCCTGACGCCCCCTACATCGCACGCCCCGGCAACATCAACGCCTGGGACAACGAAGATTTCGTCAAAGCGGTAAAAGCCACTGGCAAGAAGCAGCTGCTGATCGCTGGTGTGGTCACCGAGGTGTGCGTGGCCTTCCCGGCCTTGTCGGCGCTGGAGGAGGGCTTTGAGGTGTTCGTCGTCACCGACGCCTCCGGCACCTTCAACGAACTGACCCGTGATTCGGCCTGGCGGCGCATGGAGGCGGCCGGGGCGCAGTTGATGACCTGGTTTGGCGTGGCCTGCGAGCTGCACCGCGACTGGCGCAATGACATCGAAGGGTTGGGGACGCTGTTCTCCAACCATATCCCGGACTATCGCAACCTGATGACCAGTTATAACAAGTTGGCCAAATAGCGCCTGGTGGGGGCTGCAAGGCAGCCCCTCACCAATCTGCAAGCGAAGCGGCAAACCGTCATGAATCGACCATACTGACTCTTCATTCGCCTTCAGGAGAGTGTCATGTCGAAGCCGTCCAGGAAGAAACCCACCCAGGAACAGCCAGAGAAACTGGGCGGCAAGGCGTACGAGAAAGCGCTCAAGCACCTGCATGTGGAGCTGGTGAAGTTGCAGGAGTGGGTGGTGGCCAAGGGGCTGAAGGTATGCATCGTCTTCGAAGGCCGCGATGGCGCCGGCAAGGGCGGCACCATCAAGGCCATTACCGAGCGCGTCAGCCCGCGGGTGTTTCGCGTGGTGGCGCTGCCGGCACCGACCGAGCGGGAAAAAACCCAGATGTACCTGCAGCGCTACCTGGGGCATTTGCCCGCAGCGGGCGAGGTGGTGATCTTCGATCGCAGTTGGTACAACCGGGCGGGCGTCGAGCGGGTAATGGGCTTTTGCTCCGACGAACTCGTCGACAAGTTCCTCACCGGTGTGCCCGTGTTCGAAAAGGTCATGGTCGAGTCGGGGATCATCCTCATCAAGTACTGGCTCGAGGTCAGCGCCGAGGAGCAGACCCTGCGCCTGCAGGATCGCATCAACGATGGCCGCAAGCTGTGGAAGCTTTCGCCCATGGACCTCAAGTCGTATACCCGCTGGGATGACTACACCCAGGCGCGTGACGACATGTTCACCGCCTCGGATACCGCCTGGGCGCCGTGGTTCATGGCCCATTCCAACGATAAACGCCGCGCCCGCCTGAACATCATCAGCCATCTGCTCAGCCGGATTCCGTACAAGGACATCACCCGTGACCAGGTGGTGAAGCTGCCCAAGCGGGGCAAGATCGGCAAGTACAAGGCTGTGGCCTACCCGTTCAAGGTCGTCGAAGAACGCTTCTGAACCCCTCCCTGCGGGGAGCTGCGAGGGTAAGAGCTCATGCCACATGACGGCAGCCTGTTGCAGGCGACGGTGGTGTTCCTGCTGGCCGTGGTGCTTCTGGTGCCACTGGCGCAGCGTTTGCGGATGGGCGCTGTGCCAGGGTATCTGCTGGCAGGCATGCTTATCGGCCCATCAGTGTTCGGCCTGCTGAACAACCCCGACAACGTGGCGCGTCTGTCGGAGATGGGCGTGGTGATGCTGTTGTTCGTCATTGGTCTGGAGCTGTCGCCCCGGCGGTTGTGGACCATGCGCCGGGCGCTGTTCGGTGTAGGTACCCTGCAAGTGGGGCTGACCGCCGTGGTGCTTGGGCTGCTGGCCTATTGGCTGTTCGACCAGTCCAGGCCGGCCGCCATCGTGCTGGGCGTAGGCCTGGCGCTGTCTTCCACTGCCTTTGGTTTGCAGGTACTGGCCGAGCGCAAGGACCTGGGCAAACCGCACGGCCGCCTGGCTGTGGCCATCCTGCTGTTTCAGGACATCGCCGCCATTCCCTTGATTGCCGTGGTGCCGCTGCTCGGTGGCAATGTCAGCACCGCCGACGAAGGGGCTTGGCCGCTGCTGGCTGTGGCTGTGGGCATTGGTGTGCTGATTATCTTTGGTCGCTATCTGTTGACCCCGGTGTTCAAGTGGACGGTGGGTTCGGGCCTGCCCGAGCTGTCCACCGCCACGGCCTTGCTGGTGGTGCTTGGCACCGCCTGGTTGATGGAACACGTGGGCGTGTCGATGGCGCTAGGGGCATTTCTGGCCGGCGTGCTGATGGCCGAGTCGCCGTTTCGCCACGAGCTGGAAACCCAGATCGAACCGATCAAGGGCTTGCTGCTGGGGCTGTTTTTCGTGGGCGTGGGGATGAGTGCCGACCTGCACCTGCTGTTCGGCATGCCGCTGGCGGTGTTGGGGCTGACGCTACTGCTGGTGAGCATCAAGCTGCCGTTGCTGTATGGCCTGGGGCGCATGGCCGGTGGCCTGAACCCGTCCCAGGCGTTGTGCCTGGGCGTGGTGCTGGCCTCCGGGGGTGAGTTTGCCTTCGTGGTGTTCAAGCTGGCGCGGGACCACCAGGTGTTATCGCCCCAGGTGCATGACTTGCTGGTACTGGCCATCACCCTGTCGATGGCCGTGGTGCCGTTGGTGATGATGGCCTTGGCGCGGCGGCTGCGCGACGTCCCCCCCGCGCAGGCAACCCCGGAAACGGACCCCTGAATCGAAACACACGGCGAACGGAATGTTCGGAGGTGCAGCATGCAACCGGGTATCAAGCTGGACAGCGCGCTGTCGCGTGGCTTGCTCGATGTGTTGATCAAGGCTGGCCTGGTGGCCGCCTTGGTGATATTCGCCTTCCAGGTGTTCCAGCCGTTCCTTGAGCTGATGCTGTGGGGGGTGATCCTGGCGGTTACCTTGTACCCGTTGCATTGCCGCCTCCAGCGCCGTACCGGGTTCAGGCAAGGGTATGCGGCAACGCTGGTCGTGCTGCTGGTACTGCTCGTGCTGCTGGTGCCGATATACCTGGTGGTGATGTCGATCGGCGAATCGGTGGACAGTCTGGTGGCATTGCTCAAGAGCGGTGCCTGGAGCGTGCCTGCACCTGCCGAGTCCGTGCAGGCTTGGCCATTGATCGGGCCAAAGGTATACGCGCTGTGGTTGGCGGCTTCCGAAAACATGGCCAGTGTGCTGAACCAGTGGATGCCCCAGCTCAAGGGCGCCGGGCGCACCCTGTTGGGGGCGGCAGCCAGCGCTGGTGCGGCCTTCCTGCTGTTTATCGGCGCGATCATTGTCTCCGGGGTGATCATGGCCTTTGGTGACCGCGGCCAGGTCGCGGCGCAGCGGATCGCCATGCGGGTATCGGGCGAAGAGCGGGGCAAGCCACTGGCCAGGCTGTGCACCGCGACCATTCGCGCGGTGGCGCAGGGCGTGATCGGCATCGCCTTCATCCAGATGCTGCTGATCGGCGTCGGTTTTGTGGTCAAAGGGGTGCCCGGGGCCGGCATGCTGGCCATCGTCATCCTCATGCTGGGGATTGCCCAGGCACCCGCTACCCTGGTCACGGTGCCGGTGATCATCTACGTGTTCAACGTCGAAGGCTTCACTGTGGCGACCATCATCTTCGCCATCTACACCTTTGTCGCCGGGCTGGCCGACAACGTGCTCAAGCCGCTGCTGCTGGGGCGCGGTGTGGACGTACCCATGCCGGTGGTGCTGATCGGGGCACTGGGCGGCATGGTGGTCAAAGGCATCATCGGCTTGTTCATCGGCCCGGTGATCCTTGGCGTAACTTACGTGTTGTTCTGGCAATGGGTTGCGCTGCAGGTGCCGGAGCAACCGGCACCACCTGCTGCCTGAGCCATGCCCAACCGCCGCTGTGGCCTGGGCCTGCTGATGGTGCTGGCCGGCTGCACCCAGGTCGGCCCGGATTTCGAAAAGCCCCAGGCGCCGTGGCTGGACGGCTGGAGCACGCCATTGCTGGAACAGGCAGGGCGTAGCGCCGCAACACCCGACCTGCGCCAGTGGTGGGCGGTGTTTGCCGACCCGATGCTGGACGCGCTGATTGCCGAGGCCGACGCCAACAACACCAACCTGCGCCTGGCTGGCCTGCGCATCGCTGAAGCCCGCGCCCAGTTGGCCATCGTGCAGACCGGGCGTTATCCACAGCTGCAGCAGCTGAGTGCGCAGAGCCTGTACCTGAAGCAGAACCAGTCCGGCACTGCCACTGCGCGCGACTCGGTGTTCTGGCAATCCAGTGTCGGCTTCGACATTGGCTGGGAAATCGACTTCTGGGGCCGCTTCAGTCGCGCCATCGAAAGCGCCGATGCTCTGTACTTCGCCTCTCAGGCCAACTATGCCGACGCCATGCTGCTGCTGCGTGCCCAAGTGGCCGACACCTACTTTGCCCTGCGTACTGCCGAGGCGCGGCTGGATATCGCGCAAGAGAACGGCAAGCGCCAGGCGCGCAGCCTGGAGATCACCGAACGGTTGTTCCGCCATGGCGAAAATGACGAACTCGACTGGCAGCAAGCGCGTACTCAATATCTGGCAACCCTGGCCACCATCCCCGAATTCGAGAACCAGCTCAACGCCCTGCGTAATGTGTTGTGCACGTTGCTGGGCCGCCCACCCGGGCCGCTGCCGCAGCTGGATGGCGGCCATGGCCAGCTGCCGTTGCCAGACCGCGCCGTGCTGCAGGACGTACCTGCCAGCCTGCTGCAGCGTCGCCCGGATATCCGCGCCGCCGAGCAGGCAGTGGCGGCGCAGTCGGCGTTGGTCGGCGTGGCCGAGGCGGATCTTTATCCACAGCTGAGCCTGCTGGGCAGCATCGGCTGGAGCTTTGTCTCGGCCAGCCACCTGCCCAATACCTTCGACATCGCCGCCGGGCCCAGCCTGATCTGGAACCCGTTCGACTATGGCCGGCGCAAGAACGCTGTGCGCGTAGAAGATGCCCGCTTGCAGCAACTGATCGAGTTGTACCACCTGAGCGTGCGCGAAGCCGCCCGTGAGGCCGACGATGCCGCCAGCGGGCTGGTGCGCTCGCTGCAGAGTGCAACCATTCGCGACCAGGCCTCCCAGGCTGCGCAACGCTCGCTGAACCTGGCCAGCTCGCAGTACCGCGAAGGCTTCGCCGACTTCCAGCGCGTGCTCGACGCCCAGCAACTGCTATTGCAACAACAGGACGGCTACCTGGTCAGCCGCGGTAATGCCGTAAGCAGCCTGGTGACCTTGTACAAGGCCTTGGGCGGTGGCTGGGACACCAGCCGCGCACCAATCGACCCAGCCACGCGTCAGCAGATGCAACAACGTACCGACTGGGGCGACCTGCTCGACCCGCCAGCCCCCACCGCACATGCAGAAGGTGAAAGCCAATGAGCGACGCCACGCCCCCGCCAGCCCCTGATCGCGGCATGCGCTGGGTACTGCTGCTGATCGCCGTGAGCCTGCTCTGGTACCTGCTGGCCGACCGCTTCACGCCTTACACCCAGCAGGCGCGCCTGCAGGCCTACGTGGTGCCGGTGGCCGCCGAGGTGGCAGGGCAGATCAAGCGGGTGGCAGTAGGCAACAACCAGGACGTGCGCCAGGGCGATGTGCTGTTCGAACTCGACCAGCAGCAGTACCGCATTGCCTTAGCCCGCGCCGAAGCAGACCTCGATACGGTGCGCCGGCAGATCGGCGCCAGTACCGCCGGCATCGATTCGGCGCAGGCAGCGCTGGTGGCAGCCCAGGCCAACGAGCGCAAGGCGCGGCAGGATGCCGAGCGGCTCAAGCGCCTGATCGATGAGGACCCAGGCACGGTATCGGTGCGCCGCCTGGAAGGCGCCCAGGCCACCCGCGACCAGGCCATCAGCCAAGTGGCAGCGGCCCGTGCCGAAGTGGAGCGCGCCCGTGAGCAGCAGGGCGGGGCGCAAGATGACAACGCCCAGTTGCGCAGTGCCGCAGCTAACGTGGAAAAGGCTCGCCTGGACCTTGCCCGTACCGTGGTGCGCGCCGACGCCAACGGCCTGATCACCGATTTGCGTACCGACGTTGGCCACTATGTCGGGGCTGGCAGCCCGATGATGACCCTGATCACAATCCATGACGTGTGGATAAGTGCCGACATGACCGAGAACAACCTCGGCCGCCTGCGCCCCGACACCCCGGTGCTGGTAGTGCTTGATGCGCTGCCCGGCACCGTGCTGAAGGGGCGTATCCGCAGCATCGGCTACGGCGTGAGCGTGGGCCAGAGCACCCCGCCGGGCACATTGCCCACCGTGCAGAACAGCCGCGAGTGGCTGCGTTCGGCCCAGCGCTTTCCGGTAATTGTCGAGCTGGAGCGTGATCAGCTGCCGGACAAGCGCGGGCTGCGGGTAGGCGGGCAGGCGGAGGTCATGGCGCTGCCCAGCGAAGGTAACCCGCTGAACCTGCTGGGCCGGCTGTTCATGTGGTTGATGAGCTGGTTGTCCTATGCCTATTGAGTTGCGCCGCCTGCGCGCCCTGCGCCTGGCCTGGGGTGTGGCGCTGTGCCTGGCGGTGAGTTTTGGCATTGGCTTGCCGGTGCCGATCCTGGCACCGGTGTTCGCTGTGCTGTTGCTGGCCATGCGCAGCCACCCACTGCCCCTGCGAGCGGCGCCGGCCCTGGCGGTGCTGGTACTGCTCGCCTGTGGCAGCGGGCTGTTGCTGATTCCGCTGTTGCGCCACGCACCGCTGAGCGGGGTGTTGCTGGTGGGCGTAGGTGTTTTCCTCACCTTGCGCTACGCCCTTGAGGGCGGCAACGGCCTGCTGGCCAACTTGCTGGTGGTCGGCCTGACCATGATCGCCGCCGCCGGCACCAGCGACTTCACCTTGGCGCTGTCGGTGGTCGAAGCGCTGGCCAAAGGCATGCTGCTGGCAGTGCTGGGCACGGCGCTGGCGCATATGCTGTTTCCCGAACCTGCTGGTGCATCGGCGCAACCGGTACCACCGCTGCCGGGCACCGAGCATGTCAGCTGGGTGGCATTGCGCGCCACGCTGATCGTGATGCCTGCGTTTCTGCTGGCGTTGATTGCCCCGGACCAGTACATGCCGCTGATCATGAAGGCGGTAAGCCTGGGGCAGCAGGCCGGGGAAACCCGCGCACGGCATGCCAGCCGAGAGCTGATTGGTTCGACCTTGCTTGCCGGCCTGCTGGCGATACTGATGTGGGGCGCGTTGAGCCTGTTCGTGCACCTGTGGATGTTCTTCCTCTGGGTGCTGCTGTTCGTCCTGTGGCAGGCGCGGCGGCTGTATCAAGCCGTGCCGAGTCGGCAGGGCCCGGCGTACTGGGTCAGTTGCCTGACGACCCTGCTGATCTTGCTTGGGCAGTCGGTGCAGGACAGTACGGGTGGGCAGGATGTGTACAAGGCCTTTGCGGTGCGCATGGCCTTGTTTCTGGCGGTCTCGGTGTATGCCAGTGCCATGTTGATCTGGATTGACCGGCTTCGTGCTCGGCGTGCGCTGCTTCGCGGGTGAGTTCGCGAAGCAGCCAGCACAGGGAACCTAGGGCTGCCAATCAACCCCACTTTCTTCCAGATAGGCATCCACAGCGGCACCCACCGTGGGGTGAAAGGCCTTTTCCCCCATATGCTGAAACAACCCGAACCGCCGCATCTTGTCCTTCACCGGGTCTTTCATCTCGGCAAACTGCAATTCCACCCCTCGTGCCTCCAGTGCACGGTCCAGCTCGGCCAGCATATCTGCCGAGGTGATGTCGATACTGGTCACCGGTTCCGCGGCGATTAGCAGCCGCTGCACCGGCGTCGGCGACTCGTCTACAGCCGCCATCACTGTGCTCTGGAACTGCTCGGCATTGGCAAAGAACAGCGGCGCGTCCCAACGCAGCAACACCAGCCCCGGAATGCGTCGTGCCTGTGGATAACGCTGCACATCGTGGTACCCCCGGGTGCCATCCACCCGGCCCAGCACTGCATGGTGTGGCCGCCAGCCGTCCCACAGAAACTCGATCACCGCTATTGCCACCGCAATGCAGATACCGGGAATGGCGCCAAACACCGCCACGCCGACGAAGCAGGTGAACGACAGCCAGAACTCCCACTGCTGCATGCGGAATATACGTTTGAGGTCGGCGAACTCGAACAGCCCCACTGCTGCGGCAATCACCACAGCCGCCAGGGCGCTGTTGGGCAGGTGCTGCATCAGGTTGGGCGCCACCAGCAGCAACAGGGTGACCGCCAGCGCACCGATAATGCCGGTGAGCTGGGTTTGCGAACCGGCAGCTTCGGCCACCGGTGTGCGCGACGAGCTGCTGCTGATGGGGATGCCCTGAAACAGCCCTGAGGCGAGATTGGCTACGCCCAGGCCAAACATTTCCTGGTTCGGGTTGACCGGCATTTTCAGGCGTGCGGCATAGGAACGTGACAGCACACTGGTATCGGCGAACGACACCAGCGCCACCGCGATGCCGCCAAGCAGCACCTCCACCAGGTCGATATCGCTGACCCAGGGCAAGGCAAAGCTGGGCAGCCCTTGCGGCAACTTGCCGAGCACTTTCACGCCTTGCTGGTCGAGCCCCAGCAGGCTCACCGCGAGCGTGGCCAGTACCACGGCAATGAGGATGCCTGGCAGGCGCTTGAATGGCTTGAGCAGCAGGATCAGCGCCAAACTGGCGCCACCGACCATGAAGCTTGGCCAATGACCCTGGCCGGCGAGCAAGGCCTGGATCAGGTTCCAGATATCCCGCAGTGGGCTTTGGCTGTCCACGGACAGGCCGAACAGTTTGGGCAGTTGGCTGATCAACACCGTCAGGGCGATGCCGTTCATGTAGCCATAGCGGATCGGCTTGGACAGCAACTCGGTGATGAAGCCCAGGCGCAGCAGTCCGGCAATCACACAGAACGCCCCGGCGACCAGCGCCATCATGCTGGCGATGGCGATTGCCCGCTGCGGGTCGCTCGCAGCGTACTGCACCACCACCGCCAGGATCGGCGCGGCCAGTGCCGAGTCCGGGCCCAGCACAAGGATGCGGCTAGGGCCGAACAGGGCGTAGGCCAGCAACGGGATGATGGTGGCGTACAGGCCGTAGATACCGGGTACGCCGGACGCTTCGGCGTAGGCGATGCCCACGGGGACCAGCATGGTTGTCAGCACCAGGCCGGCGGCGATGTCCTTGGCTAGCCAGGCGCGTTGATAGTGGAGCAGGGTGACCAGGCCGGGCAGCCAGCGTTGCCAGTCGACGCGAGGTGGTTCGGGCATGGCGCAGGCTCTGGGGGAGGAGGGTGCTCCATCACAGCTTAGATGCTGACATCGGGGGCCGCTTTGCGGCCCATCGCTGACCAAGCAACATCCTGGCCCCGGCTTTTTCTCGGCCGGTGCTGCAAATGCATGGCCCTTAAACACAAAACCCCCGTATCGCTTGGCGATTACGGGGGTTTTGAAGTCTTTCAAGTACCGTGGAGTTCCACGGCACCCATCAGACGTTGAAGCGGAAGTGCATCACGTCGCCGTCTTTGACGATGTAATCCTTGCCTTCCAGGCGCCATTTACCGGCTTCCTTGGCACCGCTTTCACCCTTGAACTGGATGAAGTCGTCATAGGCCACCACTTCAGCGCGGATGAAGCCTTTTTCGAAGTCGGTGTGGATAACCCCGGCCGCTTGCGGTGCGGTGGCACCGATGCGAACGGTCCAGGCACGCACTTCCTGCACGCCGGCAGTGAAGTAGGTTTGCAGGTTCAGCAGCTCGTAACCGGCGCGGATCACGCGGTTCAGGCCAGGCTCTTCCAGGCCCAGGGCCTCGAGGAACATGTCCTTCTCTTCACCGTCGTCCAGCTCGGCGATTTCTGCTTCGATCT